>ERZ791765.70-NODE-70-length-146708-cov-10.150894_pt1 | contig 146708 bp, 127 predicted proteins | sample MGYA00509949_ERZ791765 | MGnify/ENA primary metagenome ERZ791765 (study PRJEB30046, sample SAMN00791980) | human gut metagenome | study: EMG produced TPA metagenomics assembly of the A metagenome-wide association study of gut microbiota in type 2...
ACATTTGTTGTCAAGGTTCAGTTTTTGGCTACGAGTTTTATTTTCGTAGCAAGGTTCAATTTTTAGGGGAGTTATTATCTCGAATTGAAAATAGACATTTGCCCCTTCACTAACCGCATGTGTGAAAGGGCAAAAATTAACCTGTTTGAAAAAATTTTTAGAACTTTTTATTCCAATATGTTTTTATAGCTTTTCCAGTTGTTCTTTTAATTTCTCCAATACCTTCTTTCTCCGGTTTCTGATTGTCTTTGGGCAACACCCAAAATACTGTGCTGTTTCTTTTACTGTAAATTCTTCAAAAAACAATAGCGTTATCAGTTCTGCCTCTTCTTTAGCTAAACATCTCATAGCTTCTTCGAGTTCCTGTATCTCTGACATCCTGATAACGATTTCTTCCGGTGATAATATCGAAAAAGAGCAGTCGTAGCCTTTTTCCTGTAATTCCTCCATGCTGCATACTCCATGCCTCTGCATTTTTTCAACCTGGTATCGCTCTTTTCTTCCAGCCTGATACCAGGCCAGATATACTTCCCTGGTAACTTCCACAAGCGTGTCATTTATACGCAGCATATAGCGTTGTCTTTCTTTTGGCTTTTTACCAGGCATACTTCCAGTCTCCTTTTTCCAATGCTCTGGCAGAGTCATCCGAATTATTCCGCATTTTCTGCATTGCCTGCGAAATGCACTTTGATACTGCCGGAACTGTAATACCCAGTTCATGCGAGACTTCTTTTTGTGTCTGCTGCTGAAAATAAATACGCTGGATCATCTGTCTCTGTCGCTCTGTCAACAGATTCATCAACTCCCTGACTGTTTCCTCTGCAATCATTCTTTCAAGCAGGCATTGCCGTTTATCTGCCAATTCGCACCATTCTTCGGAAATACAGCTGTACGAAATGCAATTATTATGTTCTCGTGTTTCCCTGTTTCTCCACAGACGATCTTCGCCTTCTAATATCAGCCTTATATACCAGGGTTGATCATCGAAAAATTTCTCCTCAACAACTGCTATTTTTCTTTCTGCCTCATACACATAATCTCGACAGGTAAATAACGGAAAAACTGTTGCATAGTCCCCCACACAATAGAGAACATATCCGGTCTGATATGCGATAATTTCCGCACAATCCATCAACCTTTGCTTCGCAACTGCTACCTCATTTTCTCTTAAATATTTAGCGGACGGAATCTTTCTTCTTTCTTCCCTGTTACTTACAACCTGTTTCAATTCCTGCAATGTAAGCATAATTACCACCTTTCTGCCTGCTGGCAACAGGTGCCCATCGGCAGAAAGGATAGGATTCTTACTGATCAACTGACAAAAAGGGCAGTAAAAAACAGCTTCCGGTACACCCGTTTTTTTTAACGAGAGCCTGAAACTTCCTTACTGCCCTTTCTAATAGTTACAATATTCTCTACTTTATTTTCCGTCTGATGCCAGGATCAGACTTCTTGGCATTTCTTTCTGCTTTTATGTTCTTTTCCTTTTCCACCAAAACAGAATAGTCTCCCATTGCATCATAAGGACACTGCCTCCGATAAAGCAAATTTTCTTCTCTTGTCATCCATCCTATCTCCCTTCTTCGTTTCTTTTTCTCTCTGTTTTCCATTTTAGCAACGCAGGGTTCTATTATCCTTAGCATATATGGTGAGTTTTTTTATTTTGCACCCCATATATGGTGAAATTCACCTGTATTCATTAAAACTGTCTATCAGAGAATCTATGGTCTGCATGATAATTTTCTGCTCTTTCCATTCCATCTTCTGAATCCGGTAAAGCACTTCCTGAACTGATTCCTGCCTTTCTGTATCACCTTCCTCTTTCCCCAGCAGGATATTGGCATCTGTTTCCAATATCTCAATCATCTTCCTGAAAATCTCAACAGACATTGCCGTTTGCCCGCCTTCAATCCTGCTGACCGTATTGACACTGATACCTGCTTTTTCCGCAAAAGATTCCTGTGACAACTTCATTTCCTGTCTGCGTTTTCTGATCCGTTCTCCCAATTCAATAAGTTCTGTGGAAATTGCACGATTGCTCAATACGGTGTCTCCTTTCCTGCAATTTGTCCCAACTTTACGCCATTGTGTCGCAAAGTTTCCCGAAAAAAAGCAGCTAATTTTGGTCTTAGCTGCTTTTCAAAAAATCTATTTCATTTTATTCTTGGTATTTTATGTATCCCTGTAAGAAGTGTAATCAGAAAAACGCAGAGATAAATGATCGCCTGTCCAACCATTGCAAGAAGAATGATGCTTCCGATCAATCCTCCGATCAGAAGATTCATTGTCCATACTGCCAGTGTTCCTCCGAGGTCAAAGCCTCTTGGAACCATCCAGACACACATTTTTCCAATTCCAAACGGTATCCCCATCAGAAGTAACAGCAAGAAATAATTGCACTCCCCATCCTGGATACAAAACGGTCTTAATACTGCAAACAATACCGTAATCACCAGCACTGGTGCTATCACTTTTTTAATCATCTTCTTCATGTTCCTTTATCCTCCATACATATCGTGATTAACTTCTGCCTGATAATAACTGTTTATCGTTGCCGGGGCATTATACAGGGCAGTCAGAAGATAGGCTTTAATATTCCCAACCTTAGTCGTGTTCCGGTTCAGACAGAACAGCACATATTCGATATGTGAATAATTCAGTTTCATAAACCTGCTTTTCACCAAAGCAACTGGTTTTTCTACTCCTGCAATGCGAATCATACTATCCTCCGGCATCATCATAACTTCAATTATCAGTTCTACCAGTTCATCTACATCTTCTTTGGCATGATATTGATAATCTATGTTTTCATGAATTACTTCACGATATGCTCTCATCTCCTCCATCACATCTTTTTTCCTTTTGGAATTACCTGATGTGATTGGATAAGATTGTTTTATCTCAGTTTCACTAATATCAGTCTTGTTAATATCAGTATTATTAGATTGTGATTTCGGGCATTCTGGATTTGTGATTTCCACTATTCTGGAATGATGATTTTCACTATTTTGGAATTGTGATTCTGGAAATTCTGGATTTGTGGTTTCCACCATTCTTGAATTGTGATTTTCACTATTCTGGAATTGTGATTCCCCATAATCCTGAATTGTGGTTTTCACTACTCCTAAATGATGATTTTCACAATTCAGAGAAATGCCTGTTTTCCCCTTGTTTTCTGCTTCTTGTTGCAAATCTGCACATTCCTTATGTCTTTCCTGTTTCGATTGCAAATCTGCAATTTTTCTATGATCTTCCTGCTCAGATTGCAGATTTGCACAATTACCTGTCGGCTTTTGATCTGGAACCTCTCTGATCATAAAATTTTTCACATAAATAACATTCGGTTTTCCCAGTCCCAGACGTTTCTTCTCTATCAATCCAATCCCATTACTGCTGTCCAGCTCTTTTACCAGTTTCACTGCCTTTTGAGTTCCGCAGTTCATCAACTCTGCAATTTCTTCCACAGTGAAAATAATGTATACTCTGTCCTCTGAATCCAGCCATCTGTTCTTAATGCTCAGGCTCATACGGTCTAGCATCAGACCGTATAATACCTTTGCTTCACAAGAAAGAGTTTTAAAGCATGGTTCGGTAAACAGCACTTTCGGGACACGATAAAAGCTGTATTGTTCCGCTTCCATCCCCGTAAAATAATCAAACTGTATCTTCTGCATCTGCTACTCCTTCTTTGTTTTCTTTCCATTTATCCAAAAGCATAAAAATGACTTCTTCTATCTGTTCTTTAGAATATGTCTCCGGAAAATAATTTCCAATTTTCTTTGCCGGAATCATCACATTGATCTTACTGCTTTCCTTTTTTAATAAAACAGCATAGATATAACTCTGGTTTAATTTTCCATTTGCACTGCATTCTTTTAACTGTTCTGCCTGTTGTTTTGTCGGAAAAATGCTGCTGTTGGTAATCACTTCCAGAAGCCACTCCTGTTCCTCTGGCTTCAGATAAGACAGCTTTTCTCCCACAATCATAGGAATTTTATTATTGTCCACATATTCCAGCAGAGCATCAGATAATGCCGCCAGACGGATATATCTCTGTACAGTTCTTCCACTGTCCCCGGCAGCTTCCCCAACCATATCTGCTGTATATTTTTCACCTTTGCTTCCCTGATGCTTCATTGCATCATATTTCATCTTATAAGCATGGGCTTTTTCACTTGGCAGTAGATTTTCACGCTGAATATTGGAATCAACCATAATAATGACTGCTTCATCATCCGTATAATTTCGTACAAGAGCCGGCATGGTCGTCTTTCCGCACAGTTCACAGCCTCTTTTTCTTCTGTGTCCGGAAATCATCTCGTATCCACCCTCGGCTCGAGGTCTTACCAGTGCAGGAGTCAAAACACCGTATGTTTTAATACTCTCTACGGTTTCAGCCATTTTTTCATCATCATTTACATGAAACGGATGATTTTTAAAGGGATAGAGCTTTTCCAGATCTATTTCCACAACCTGGTTCATACTTTTTTCCGGTGTTTCCTCTAATCCCAGTAATTCATCATAAGAGGTAAGCTGAATATCTTTTTTCGGTCTACGCATGTTTCAACACCTCCTGAACCAATTCCAGATAGCTGTCTGCCCCCTTGCTTTTTCCATCATAGGCAAAGATACTTACACCCTCCGATGCTGTTTCTGCAAGGCTTTCTGTTCTCGGAATCGTCTGCTCAAAAATCTTAATGTCATCTCCATATGTAGTTTTGATCGCCTGTTTGTTTCTCTTTGCATTATTGTAACGGCAATTATCCATTGTGAATAAAATGCCTTCTATCTGTAAATCTGGATTGAACCTCTGATGGATTCCCTTAACTACTTTCAGTAATTCCATGAGTCCATCTGCCGCATAATATTGTGGCTGCACTGGAATCAGAACACTGTTCGCTGCACTCAGAGCATTGATGGTCAGCATTCCCAGGGATGGCATACAGTCAATCAGAATATAATCATACTCGTCCTTCAGCAGTTCCAGATACTCTTTCAGCACCTTTTCTCTGTCCTCTACTGTAAATAAGGACATATCCATTCCAGCAAGCAATTTATTGGACGGAATCAGGTCAACCCCTTCTTCATGGTGAAGAATTGCTTCTTTTGGATCAAATTCCAGTCCCATGATGATATTTTCCATCATGCTCTTTAATGTTACCTTGAGATTTTTAGGGAATCCCAATCCCATTGTCAAGTGCCCCTGTGGATCAGCATCTACCAGGACTACTTTTTTCCCTGACTTCACCAGTCCGGCTCCCAGATTGATTGTTGTCGTTGTTTTGGCTACTCCGCCTTTCTGATTTGCAATAGCAATTACTTTACACATATACTTTCCTCCGATTTACTCTTTTTCTTCTACTTCAACATAAACACGAAAATATTTGCTTGTTCCTTTGTTCGCATAAGCATCCGATACTTCCAGAACATCCAATTCTTTATGCTTTTCCAAAATACGACGGAACCATTGAATATCCTTTAAAGTACCCTGTAATCTAATTTTCAGCATACATATCCTCCCAGTCTTTGTAAAAACAATACTCTGGATAACGGATTTTAATGGCTTCCCAAAAATACCGGGCATATCCGCAGCAAAACAGATCTTCTACGGTATAATACTGACACTCTTTTAACTGATCTTCCTCTGCCTCATAATCTCCGACACTTGGTGTCCCATTGCAGTAAAGATTAAATGCCATACGGACGATTCGTAAACTTCCACTGGTCTGCCATCCTTCCTGCAGGGATTCCGTTTTTACACATCCAGTTTTAAAATTATAGATTTTATTCACATTTTCTCTTGTGTCTCTGTCGATACCCAGGCAATAAACCAGAGCCTGATGGTAGACATCCTGATATCTGCATTTTTCCAGATATTCCATATAAAATTTTTCGTGTTCCTTGCTCTTGAAAGTAATTATGCGAGAATTGCTATTCTCTGCTCCTAACGCTGTGTTTGTCATTTTTTATTTTCCTCCTAAATTTTAATAAAAAAGACACCCCATTTCTGGAATGCCCTATAAAAAATAGGGACACCCGCTTTTAACAAGTATCCCTATAATCTATCAAATATCTGATAGTCCACTATTCACTTTCATATTCAGGATTTTTTGTGTTCCCCGTATCGAGGTCTAAGGCAACCACAACGGTAACTTCCTGCACAAGCAGCTTTTCCTTGTGATTTTCACCGATTTTGTTGAAACTGAAAAACTCTACAAAGTGCGTAAATTCAAGGATTTCTAGGTATCTTTCCTTTGTAGTCCTACCACAGTCTCCACATGAACAGTCTGACAAAATTGATCAACGCAGCAGGCTTTTTCCAGCTTATATCCTGCCGCCAGAAATGCCGGAAGATCTCTTGCCAGGCTGGTCGCTTTGCAGGAAATATATACAATATGGTCTACCCCATAAGAAAGAATCTTCGGCAATGCTTTGGGATGGATTCCATCCCTTGGCGGATCCAGAATGATCACATCCGGTTTCTCCGTCAGATCATCCAGGACTTTAAGGACATCTCCTGCAATAAATTTACAATTACTCAGGTTATTCAGTGCTGCATTCTGTTTTGCAGCTTCTACTGCCTCTTCCACAATTTCCACACCTATCACTTCGTCCGCTACGGAGGCTGCAAGCTGGGCAATCGTTCCGGTTCCGCTGTAAAGGTCGAACACTACTTTATCCTTTGTATCTCCGATATACTCACGTACAATAGAATAAAGCACTTCCGCAGCCAGTGAATTAGGTTGGAAAAATGAAAATGTACTGATCTTAAAGCGCAGCCCCAGAAGCGTTTCATAAAAGAAATCCTGACCGTAAAGGATACGTGTCTCATCACTCTGCACCACATCAGAAAGAGAATCATTGATAATATGCATGATTCCCACAATTTTACCCTCCAGCGGAAGTGCAAGAAGTTCTTCTTTCAGAGATTCCAGATCATGTTCTTCCTGACTGGTAGTAATCACATGGACCAGAATCTCTCCTGTAGTCACACCGCGGCGGAGAAGCAGATGGCGCAGATATCCTGTATGCTGCATCTTTTTATAATAGGAAACGTTTCGTTTCAGGAAATATTCATGCACACAAGTCAGGATTTTCGTCATATCTTCATGAACCAGTTGACAGTCATCTGCTGTAAGAACATCATAGGTACTGCCTTTTTTGTGCAGACCCAGCGTCAACGGACCATCCTTATATGCATCACCAAAGGAGAATTCCATTTTATTTCGATATCTGAATTCAATGGGACTTCCATGAATTCCCTCCCACTGGTAATCAGTGCCGTTCAATGCACCATCCAACAGTTCACGAACCTGACATTCTTTCATTTTGAGCTGGTTTTCATAGGACATGGTCTGATACATGCATCCTCCACATTCCGGAAAAATGCTACAGACCGGTTCTCTTGTTTCAAGCGGAGACTTCTCCAACACTTCCAGAAGTCTTCCCTCTGCACGTCCGGAACGCTTCTTATTGATCATAAAACGAACTTTCTGTCCGGGCATTCCGTTCTTTACGGTAACTTTTTGTCCGTCTGTTATCACAATTCCCTTATTGGGAAAATCTACTTTCTCAATCACGCCTTCATAAATTTCGCCTTTTTTCATATAACCTCCATAAAAATAGCCCCGGTATAAGCCGGAGCTATTCTTTCATTTTCATATTACAGGTAATTATTCTTCTTCATCTTCGAAATAATCGTCGAAGTCATCGTCAAAATCCTCTTCAAAATCTTCCAGATAATCCGGAGCAAAGAAATGATATACAGCAAATGCGATACCTGCTACTGCTGCAACTGCGCCAATGATTGCCAGTACCCAGAGGACTGTATTTTTTTCTTTCTCTTCTTCTTTTCTGTTTAATGCTGATAATAATTCTTCAATTTTGATATTCATAATCGCACCATCCTCTCAATAATTCATCAGCTGACACTTAACACTTCTGCCGTCTGCTGTTTAATGAAATTATTATAACACTTTTTCTGTAATTTTACCATAAGATATCTGCATTTATTCTATACTTTTGTTAGTTTCTTTATTATAATGATATCAGGGGGTTACTGTTCACACAATCCCGAGACATACAAGCCAAAATTCCATTGCCACAGGTAATCTGGAATGAATTTTGCCCCTGACTTAAAAATATGCCGACAGCAACGATCTGATAAGAGAGGATAAATACTTATGGTAGAAACACTTTTTTTTGATCTTGATAATACATTACTTGATTTTAACCGGGCAGAAAGAGCAGCTATCGCAAAAACTCTGAAAAGTTTTCACATTGCTCCCGAGCCTTCAGTTCTGAAGCGTTACAGTGAGCTCAACCTCGCCCAGTGGAAGCTTCTTGAACAGGGCAAGATCACCAGAGACCAGGTAAAGCTTCGGAGATTCCGGCTTCTTTTTGCAGAGCTGAATGTGGATGTACCTGCAAAAGAAGCTGCTCATACCTATGAAACTCTTCTGGCCCAGGGACACTATTTCATAGATGGTGCAGAAGAATTGCTCGAAACTCTTTACGGTCAATACCGGATGTATCTGGTTACAAACGGTACCTTAAGTGTCCAGAAGGGACGGCTTAAAAGTTCCGGAATTTCCCGTTACTTTGAGAGTATTTTTATCTCCGAAGAACTGGGATACAATAAACCAGGCAGGGAATACTTTGACTGCTGCTTCTCCAGAATCCCTGATTTCCATAAGGAAACAGCAGTAATCATCGGGGACAGCCTGACCTCTGATATCCAGGGCGGCATCAATGCCGGAATCCGCACGATCTGGTTTAATCCCAGCCATGAGAAGACTTCAGAAATCATCCCTGATCATGAATTTGACAGTCTTATGAAACTTCCTGAACTCCTGTCTCATATATAAAGCGGATAAAATCGTTCGCCTTACTGCTTATTGCTTTTCGCAGCCTCCGCAGGTGACTTAAGTCACCTGCCCCATTACTATATTTTTTTCAGCTTTGCAAATCCTGCGAACATTTTCTTTATTCCCACTTTGTCAAAATCAACAGTGACTTCATAATCTCTTCCGCCATCTACAATATCTTTGACAATTCCTACACCAAATTTAATGTGGCGGACAGTGTCTCCCACTTCGTAATCCAGTGTAGCAGCCTTCGTCACTTTAAATTCTCTGGGCTTGAATGTTTTCGTCTCAAAAGCCATTTTCATTTTTGCAAGGTTTCTGTCTGCCTGAATCATCTCTTCAATCTTTTTCTTCTTTTCCTGAGCTTCCTGTCCCAGATCCACAAGCTCCCGCGGAATTTCACGTACAAATCTGGATACTTTATTATACTGTACTTCTCCCCGGAGCATCCGCTGTCTGGCACTTGTCAGCGTCAGATCCTCCATAGCTCTTGTGATACCCACATAACAGAGCCTTCTCTCTTCTTCCAGATCAGATCTGTCATCTGATATAATGGACATATAAGACGGAAACATCCCATCTTCCATTCCTGCGAGAAATACTCTCGGAAACTCCAGACCTTTGGCACTATGTAGTGTCATAAGAAGCACATAATCCTGATCCGGATCCACGCTGTCAATGTCTGCGATCAGTGCAATCTCCTCGAGAAAACCTGAAAGCGTGGCAGTCTGTCCCTGTTCTTCCATTGCTTCCTGATAGGATTCTGTCTTGGAAATAAGTTCATCAATATTCTCGATTCTTGCCTTCGATTCATCGGTATCTTCAGCCTGCAGCTCTGCCACATATCCGGTAAGTTCAATCACTTCTTCCAGAAGTTCACGTACTGTATAAGACTCTGCCTTACTCTTTAAACTCTGAATAAAGGTTACAAATCCATCAATCTTTGAAAGGCTTCTTCCAATAGACGGGACCTCCTCTGCCACACGCAAGGCATCATAGAAACTCACACTCATTTTATCCGCATAATCCTGTATTCTGCCAAGAGTTGTGGCTCCGATTCCACGCTTCGGTACATTGATGATACGGCGGACTGCCAGATCATCTCTGGAATTGTCAATTGTCTTCAGATAACATAACAGGTCTTTGATTTCTTTACGCGCATAGAAATTCACACCGCCTACAATCTTGTAAGGGATATTCGCAAGAAGACACTTCTCTTCAAAGAGTCGTGACTGTGCATTGGTCCTGTACAGAACTGCACAGTCTTTATACTTCGCACCATTCTCTCTGTGAGCTCTGGAAATCTCGCCTACCACATACTCTGCTTCCTCATATCCGTTCATGAACTGGCGGAAATGGATTCGTTCCCCCTCCGAATTCTCAGTCCAGAGTGTTTTTGATTTACGTGAAGTATTGTTTGCGATCACCGCATTGGCTGCATTCAGAATATTCTTTGTGGAACGGTAATTCTGTTCCAGACGGATAACTTTTGCATCTGGAAAAACATGCTCAAATCCAAGAATATTTCCTATATTTGCACCGCGGAATTTATAGATAGACTGGTCATCATCACCGACTACACAGAGGTTTTCATATTTAGAGGCCAACAGGCTTATAAACTTAAACTGTGCAGTATTGGTATCCTGATACTCATCCACCATGATATATCTGAAACGTTCCTGATAGTTTTCCAGAACATCTCCGCAGTTCTGAAAAAGCTCTACGGTCTTTACGATCAGATCATCAAAATCCAGCGCATTATTTCTGCGCAAAGCAGCCTGATATTCCCGATATACCTCAGCAACCTTCTTTTTAACAAAGTCCCCACCTGCATTCAGTTCCATCTCATCCGGTGTGATCAGTTCATCTTTTGCATGGGAAATCTGTGCCAGAAGAGAACGTTCCTTTGTTTTCTTGGTGTCAATATTCAGTTTTCTGCATACTTCTTTCATCAGAGTTTTCTGATCTTCTGTGTCATAAATAGCAAATCTGGTATCATATCCAAGACGGTCAATATAACGACGCAGAATACGCACACAGGTAGAATGGAATGTGGAAACCCATACGCTCTCGGAACCAAATCCGACTATTTTATCTACACGTTCTCTCATCTCACTGGCTGCTTTATTTGTAAATGTGATAGCCAGAATGTTCCAGGGATTGATTCCCTTTTTATCTATCAGGTAAGCAATGCGGTGGGTTAGTACTCTTGTCTTTCCCGAACCCGCTCCCGCAAGGATCAGCAGTGGACCTTCTGTATGGTAAACCGCTTCCTGCTGCTGAGGATTTAATGTACTATAAATATCGCTCATATTTTCTCCTGTCTTCTTCCTGTACGGTACATTATTTTACAAACAACCATGCTGATCAACAAGTTGATTCCTGCAACAATCTTTCAGATTCAAAATATGTACCGGTTACCGTTTACATCTCTCGAAATATTTTTTGTGCCTGAACAGGCATATATCTTTATGATTATACACAAAAATCTGTTCGCCTACAACTGATTCCTGTAAATTCAAGCGGATATAAATTTTGTAATTAGTGAAAAAAACATTTACAAGTAGTATTTAAAACTATATAATAAGGAACAGAGGTGATGAAAGATGACAATCGATGATAAAGATATGATAAACAGCATTCTGGAAAGTGTATCCAGAATTGACTATATTAAACCGGAAGACATCCCAAATATTGATTTATATATGGACCAGGTGACAACCTTTATGGAAGAGCAGCTCGTTTCTTCCAAACGTTACGCAGATGATAAGATTCTCACCAAGACTATGATCAACAATTATGCAAAGAATAAACTTCTTCCCCCGCCTGAGAAGAAACGTTATTCCAAAGAACATGTGCTGATGCTGATTTTTATTTACTATTTCAAGAATATTCTTTCCATCAATGATATCCAGACTCTGCTCACACCGATTGCGCAGAAATATTTTAAATCCACGACTGAGAAAGATATGACTTATATTTATAATGAAGTTTTCAGCATGGAAAAGGAACAGATTGAATCCCTGAAAAAAGACCTTCTGCGCAAATACAAAACAGCACAGGATACTTTCGAGGACGCAGATGAAGAAGATCAGGCGAACCTGAAAAGATTTTCCTTTATCTGTCTGTTAAGCTTTGATGTTTATGTAAAAAAGATGATGATCGAGCATATAATCGACGGGATGAATCCGGAATCGGAGCATAATTCCAAAAAGAAAAAATAATTGTCAGCCTATAATCAAACAAATACTGAACAGACCAAAAGGAGACCACATATTTTTCTGCGATCTCCTTTTATTTTTCCTTTATTTTATCAGCGAATTACATATAAAAAAGTTCCTTCATCCACACAAGCATTTCTCCATTTTCACGATTTCCCCAATAACAATATGGTACCAGTGTCAATTTAACATCTTCCAGTTCTACTTTTCTGTTCTGATACAATATTCCTTCATTCCAACCCTTCTCTGAAATTTTTTTGCCGGTTATATGGAGTACACTGCATCCTTCCAGAAGTTCGTCATCATATGTTTCTTCAATCTTCTGATCAGTATTAACCATAACAGAAGAAAGATTCTCCCCGTTATCCGCTTCTTCCACACAGTAAACCAGAGGTCCCTTTACTACTGCCACTTTTGCACTGTCAACTCTTACCTGTGGATTTGCATGAACAAATACTGGCTCTGCATCAAAACTTATTTCAAATGTTTCTTTATACATTTTTCCGGAAATTTTAATATATCCATGGTCTTCTGTCAGATTCTCTTCTTTACCGTTTCTCAAAATTTTGAAATTCTCTGCATATGCCGGAACCCTGAATGCGATCATCGCCTCAGTTTCTTGCACACCATCTACAGAAACTGTCATCTTGTTTTCCCATGGGAAATTTCCTTTTAACGTAATTTTGAACGGAACTCCATTAAGTGTAACTTCTGTTTCATTTGCAACATACAGATTTACGTAAATTTCATTTTCTTCTTGAAAATAGATGTATTGTCCAAGAGATGCCAATGTTCTGGTAATGTTTGGCGGGCAGCATGCAACACCAAACCATTTCTGCCTGACAGGTTTCACATGTTCGCGTGAAGTTCTCGGCATACAGCTTACCGGCCATACTTCCAGAGGATTTACATAAAAAAAGCTTTTTCCATCCATAGCTATGCCTGATAAAAGTGTATTATATAAAGCCCGTTCCACTACATCCATATAAGAAGCATCCTTCTCCATATCTGCCATTCTCTTTCCAAACATAGCAAGTGCAATCGTAGCACATGTCTCAGAATAATTGCTGTCATTTGGCAGATCATAATCTGTTGTAAATCGTTCCAAGAATCCAGAAGATCCAACACTTCCTGTAATATACATTCTTTTGTGCACCATATTATCCCACAAGTTTCGGCATGCCTGCTGTAATTCTTTATCCTGATATTCATATGCCAGGTCTGCCATTGCAGAATACATATAGTTTGCTCTTACAGCGTGTCCTTCTGCTGTCCTCTGTTTTCTTACCGGTTTATGTGCCTGCGCATACATGGTATCATAATTTACAAAATCCGGAAAAATACGCTTATGTCCCGGTCTCTTTTCCTCCTCCAGAAAATAATTTTTGCCAGTACCTCTCAGATCTATGAAATATTTTGCCAGATCCAGATATTTTTTCTCACGTGTTACACGGTAAAGCTTTACAAGTGCCAGTTCTATTTCCTGATGTCCCGGATATCCATGGATTTTTCCCTCTTCCGGTCCGAAAGTCTGGCAGACAAGATCTGCAAATTTTGATACAATTTCCAGGAATCTACGTTTTCCGGTTGCTTCATAGTATGCTACTGCTGCCTCGATCATATGCCCTGCTGTATAAAGCTCATGACCTTCCATAAGATTACTCCATCGTCCATCCGGTTCTTTGATCGTAAAATATGTATTTAAATATCCATCCGGCTGCTGTGCACGTCCGATCAGTTCAATCGTCTCATCAGCCAATTCTTCCAGCTTTTCATCTCTTTCATAATTTAACACAAAACCAACTGCTTCCAGCCATTTTGCAACATCCGTATCCTGAAATACGGCGCCCTGAAATTCTCCCTCTTTTTCTCCTGCTGCAATTTTGAAATTTTCTATACAATGACTGGTTTCTACATCTTCCAGTTTATCATTCAGAATATCCCACTGATAAGGAATAATCACATCCTTTACCAGATGCACATATTTATTCCAAAAATTATCTGTAACATGAATCTGTTTAAGAGAAATACTTGAATTTGCTGCTTTTCCCATTTTTTCTTCTCCTTTATCATCCATTTGGATCAGCGGTGACACGGTTAAATGTTCTTTAAAAGGGTGTCGAAAATTATCCCTCGATAATTCTGCGACACCCTCCTGATCTTTAAACTTCTTTATTTCATCGGCAGTTTGTAACCATCTCTTGTAAACAATGGAATCTGCTCGATCGGTGCTGCCACATGTACTTTCTGTCCACCTTCAAAGGTTTCACCTGTCCATGCATTTGTCCAGGAGGCTCCACCAGGAAGATATACATCTGTCTCACGTGCATCTGCATCTGTGATCGGTTTTACCAGAACTTTTGGTCCAAACATATACTCTGTCTCTACATTCCAACTTTCTTTGTCTTCCGGGAAGTCATAGAACAACGGACGCATAACAGGAGTTCCTTTTTCATGAGCCTCCGCCATCAATTCTGTAATATATGGAAGCATGCGCTCTCTTAATCTCAAATAATCTGACAGAATCTCACAAACCTGATCTGTGTAACTCCATACCTCATTTGGTGCTCCTGATACACATGTAGCTCCACCAGTTGTACCATACTGAGGCTGAAGCGGCCAGCGATATCCGTGAAGTCTCATAACCGGACAGAAGCATCCATATTCAAACCAACGGACCAGAAGTTCATGGAATTCCGGATCATTTATATTTGCTCCGAAAAATCCGCCGATATCTGTTGTCCACCACGGAATACCTGCAATTCCCATATTAAGACCTGCTGCAACCTGATTTTTCATACTCGGGAAGGAAGATTTGATGTCTCCGGACCAGACCAGTGCACCATATTTCTGTGAACCGGCCCATGCGCAGCGGAGAAGATTGATAATGTTCTCCTGTCCTTCTGCTTTCATTCCATCAAAAAATGTCTTTGCATACATAACAGGATAAATATTTCCAACCTGAATATCCGGTCCGAGATGATAACGATAATTCTCGAAATCATAAACTGTATATTCCGGTTCTGCTTCATCCAGCCAGAATACTTTTACACCTTTATCATAATAATTCTTCTTTGCTTTTTCCCATACATATTCACGTGCTTCCGGATTAGTTGCATCGTAATGAAGTGTATTTCCCTGAAAATCCATGGATATCGGATATCCGGAATCTACGCGGATCAGAAGACCTTTACTCTTCATTTCATTGAAATTCTCGCTTCTGTAATCTACTGTCGGCCAGATGGAAACCATCAGTTCAATTCCCATATCTTTCAGTTCTTTGATCATTGCATCCGGATCCGGCCAGTATGTCGGGTCAAATTTCCATTCGCCCTGCATTGGCCAGTGAAAGAAGTCAACAACTATTACAGAAATCGGGAGGTTACGGCGTTTATATTCTCTTGCTACTTCAAGAAGTTCTTCCTGTGTCTGATAACGAAGTTTGCACTGCCAGAATCCCATTGCATATTCCGGCATCATCGGAACTTTGCCTGTTGCATTTGCATAAGCTTCTTCGATTTCGGCCGGTGTGTCACCTGCTGTGATCCAATAATCCAGTTTCTTGGAAGAAAATGCTTCCCATGTTGTAATATTTTTGCCAAAATTCACACGTCCTACAGCCGGATTATTCCACAAGAATCCATATCCAAGACTAGAAAGCATGAACGGAACACTTGCCTGTGAATTTCTGTGTGCCAGTTCAAGATCAGCTCCCTTTACATCAAGGTATGGCTGCTGATACTGGCCCATACCATATATTTTCTCCTCCGGTGTGGAAACAAAACGCATTGTCAGTCTGTAATCCCCACCTGTGATAGGCTTAAATTCTCTGGCTTCTACTTCAAGAGAACTGCAGGTATTTCCGAACATATCTTTTCTGTTGCGGACATACTCATCCAGTAAAAGTTCTCCTTTCTGATTATAAAATGCAATTTTACCGATCAGATTAATCTCTGCACGGATCTTACCATTACGGATCGTTGCTCCGTCTTCGCGAACTTCGATTTCCGGTGTGATTTCCTTCTCTGGTTTGATCAATGCCCAGTCTGCCTGATCCATCTCTGCGGTTTTCCATGCACGTACACGAAGGCTGTCAGCACCCCACGGCTCAATTCTTACCCGTTCAGCCTCATAACGGTAGCACAGCGCATTTCCTTTTTGCTCAAAATACCCATATACGTCTCTTACTTCTTCCTGATTTGCCATTTCTGCCTTCTCCTTTTCATTCTTAATGGAGTTTCAGCGAATTGGAACTGCAGTTTTATCTGTTTTGTTCTAATCCGCTGAACTTGTTTATAATATAAATAATAGCTTTATTTTATCAGTCTTTTACCGCACCTGCGACAAGACCGCCTACAATATATTTCTGTAAGAAAATAAACATCAGAATTACCGGAAGTACCAGTATTGCACCATAAGCCATGATACAGTTCCATCTTGTACCATATGCACTCTGGAATTTATAAATATTCGCTGTCAAAGGTCTCATTGTCTCTGCAACATTAAATGTCATTGAATATACCAGATCATTCCAGCCGTTCAGGAATGAAATAACCATGATAGTAATAATTCCTGTTTTTACTGCCGGAAGCATAACCATAAGAAATGCTTTTACCGATCCGCATCCATCCAGTCTTGCGGCCTCATCCAATGATACCGGAATACTTCTGAAATAGGGTCTCAATGTTACGATTACAAACGGTATAGAACTGGCTGCAATCGCAACCGGAGCTGTCAGATGATTTCCAAGAAAGCCCAATTTACTGAAAATCAGATACATTGGGGTCAATGTCAGGGATGGAGGAAGCATCTGTGAAATCAGAAATGTAAGAAGGAAAACATTTCCACCTTTTACTCTGTATCTTCCCATTCCATATGCTGCCGGGACACCGAGTACCAGAGCAATTGCCATTGTCAAAAGTCCATTAAGAAAACTGTTTTTCAAAGATATCAGAAACGTTTTATCTGTTAAGTTTTCCAGCCACGGTTCAAAGGTGAAATCATGTGGAAAATAGGTAAGAACCTTTCCAAATGTTTCTGCATCTGACTTAAATGAAATCTGTATCAGCCAGTAAATCGGAAATAAGAAGATAAATGCAATAAGAAGTGCAAATATCGAATTTCTGATCTCTTTTGCCTTTTCAGCACCTGTCATATTATCCATATCAGCCTTCCTCCTCTTCTTTTGATAACAGTTTCAGATAGAACAGACCAATAAGGAACAGGCATGCAAACAGTACCATTGCAACTGCCGCACCTTTTGAAAAGTTAAACTGTGTAAATGATAACATATAAGAATATGTTCCCAGCACATCTGTTGAATTCAACGGACCTCCGGCTGTCATGATATACATCAGGTCAAATGCACGGAATGTATAGATAAATCCTAACATCAGTACTGCAAGAATTGACTCTTTCATCAGGGGAAGAGTTATAAAAAGAAAACGTTGTCCCCAGTTTGCTCCATCCATGGATGCGCTCTCGTATACATCCGGTGAAATACTTGTAAGTCCTGATACAAGAAGGAGCATATTAAACGGAATACCTACCCAGCAGTTCATAATAATTACTGCAATCAGAGCTGTGCTGGTGTTAACCAGCCATTCCGGACCGCTGATTCCGATTTTTCCAAGCAGGTCATTGATAAGACCTGCATTGGAAAAGATATTTTTACCAAGAAGACCAGTTACTGCCATTGGCATCATATAGCTGACAAGAATCAGACCTCTGATCGGACCTGCGAGTTTAAATTTCTGATTGAAAAACATCGCAAATGCAAATCCGATGGTAAACTGGAAAATAAGACAAGCTATTGTAAAAATAAATGTATTGCGCAGAACCAGAAGAAATGTCGGATCATGGAATAAATCAATATAGTTCTGTAATCCGACAAATACGGAAGTTCCTGATTTCAGGTTCTTTACATTTACATCCTTAAGACTGAGAATAATGTTATAAACGATCGGGTATCCCAGCACAAGGATCATATAAATAAATGCAGGTACAATGAAACAGTATGCTTCTTTCGTCTTTTGCTGCGCCATAGTCCTAGACTTTGCTGCCATTAAAGCCACATCCTTCCCTGTTTGTTAGTTTTAGTTGCTTTCAGGAAGAGGAGTTTCTTCTACGATTGGATTAATTTTAGCTGCTGCTGTTTCAAGAGCGTCTTTTGCAGATGTTCCGTCTACGATTACAGACTGTGTTGCTGTATAAACCGCTTCAGAAATAGATGGCCATTCAGCGTGCGGTCCACGAGCCTGCGCATAATTCATTTCATCTGTAAATACCTTAAATCCATCCTGCTCAAATGTGTATTCAGCTGTCGCATCCTGTCTTGTAGGAATCTTTCCGCCTACAGCTGCCCATTTTGCTTCGTTTTCCTGTGAGCAGAGCCACTCAAGGAATTTAGCACATGCTTCTTTGTTTTCTGATCCTTTGCAGACACCAAAGTTCTCACCACCGATTGTAGATGTAGAGGTTCCTTCGTCGCCTGTTGGAAGAAGTGTAAAGTCATATTCAAATGCTCCGTTGATTGCATCTGTCTGTGCCAGATGCCATGTTCCACATTCTGCAAATGCAGCTTTTCCTGCGCAGAACTGATTCCATGCATCTGCCTGTGTCCAGTTTACACACTCTTTACTCATGTATCCGTTTGCTACAAAATCTCCAAGTGTCTGTAATCCATTTACAGCAGAATCAGCAGTAATATTATCAACATTAACGCCAGTTCCATTCTGTACAGATCTCAGCCATGGAAGGATCTGGAATGTTCCTTCTTCTGTAGATACTGCACACATTGCGAATCCGTATACATCATTGGATGCATCTGTTGTTGCTGCAACCATTTCCTTGAACTCATCAAGACTCTGCGGCATATGATCATATCCGGCTGCTTTCAGAAGATCCATATTGCAAGCAAGTGCAAGACAGTTACTATTCTGTGGAAGTCCGTAAACTTTTCCATCAGGGTCTTTACAGGAGCTTAATGGTCCATCATAGAACTGATCCAGTTCTCCCCATGATTCCAGCTCATCAGTGATATCTTCGAATACTCCGAGAGATATGTAAGATTCCATATCCGGTGAATCTACCTGTCCGATATCAGGAAGTTCTCCTGAAAGTGCTCCAACTGTGTACTGGTTCATTAACTCTGTTCTGGATACGAATGTTGCATTGATGTGAATGTCATCCTGTAAAGAGTTATATTCTTCAACCATGTCTGCGAGCATTTCCTGCTCTGGCTTCTGATCAAAATAATGCCACATTGTAACTTCCTGCGGAGCTGCCTGTACAGTTGATGCCGCCATCAGCGAAGCCGCCAATAATGTTGCTGTAAATAATGTTTTTTTCATGTTTTTTCCTCCCTTTTTCCTTCTTAGTTGAATTTTGTTTTGGTTAGTTGCACAATTTTAAGTCGTCTCTCTGTTGTTTTGTTGTATATATTTTACCATTCAAATTTCCACCGCATAACCCAAGATTTTATGGAAAAAGGAATTTTGTACGGATAATATTTTAAGATTAAGGAAATATTTTAAGATTTTCAGGATATTTTCCATATATTTCTTATATTTTTACTCTTTTATTTCTGACAGATATTCAGATGGACTCTTTCCTGTCACCTCGCGAAAGACTTTTTTGAAGTATTTAGAATCGGAAAATCCTACCTGATAAGGAACATCCCTCTGATCACATATTTCTTCCCTCAACATATACTGTGCCTGTTCAATTCTATACTCCCTTAGAAAAGTGCTGAAATTTTCTCCGATATTTTTTCCAAAAAGATAACTGAAATATTCCTGGCTCAGCCCAAGATCTTCTGCCAATTTCTTCTGGCTTATTTTTCCGGCATATCCACTCTGTATGATATCCAGAGCTTGCAGAATCATAGGGTGGGCATCCGGATATTTATCTCTCAAATTTCTGGATTTTCTGCGGGAATAGCTATTTTTTCCACTGATCTTATTCTCAATTTTCTTCAGTACTGCTTCTGCCTCATCTCTTGTAAGAGGTTTCAGAAGATACTCTATTACACCAAGAGAAATTGACTGCTTGGCAAAATCAAAATCTGCATATGCACTTACAATCACAAATTCTGCCTTAATTCCCTGAGCTCTGGCAGCTTCTATTACTGAAAGCCCGTCCATAAACGGCATCTTGATATCAATAAAAACCACATCCGGCTTCTGTTCCAGAATCATTTCCAACGCTGCTTTTCCATTAGATGCCTGTGCCACAATCTCATACTCATCCCTCAGGCTCTGCAAAACCCTTACTAATCCCTGTCTGGTTCTCTGCTCATCTTCTGCAATTAAAATTCTCAATGTATAAAGACCTCCTCTGTTACTTTTTTTGCTACATTTATTTACTCTATATCTTTCTCCGGATTCTCTGGTATTGGAAGCCAGAAAGTAAATTTTGTCCCCTTTTCAGGTTCTGATTCCAAAACTACAGAAAGTTCTTCTCCATAATACATTCGCAGTCTTGTCACTACATTCTGAATCCCGATTCCTGTTCCTGCCAAATCCAAAGTATGCTTTTCCATAAGAATCTGCTGCATCAGTTTCTCTGTATCTTCATTCATTCCACATCCATTATCTTCAATGCAAAGACGGAATCTGGATCCATCAATGTGACCCGTAATACGGATCATTCCCCCGCTTTCTCTTCCTTCAAAACCATGAAGGATAGAATTCTCCACAAATGGCTGAATAAACAGTTTACAGCATGGCCATTCGCCGTATTCTTCCTGAAATTCAATCTCGTAGTCAAACACATCCATAAGCCTGAACTTCTGCAGATATAGATACTGCTCTACCCATCTCAGTTCCTGCCCCAGACTTACTGACACAAGCTTCCTTGAGAATGTATATGAAAGCATATTAGAAAGCTTTTTCAGAAGATCTGCTACCTCATAATCTTCATTATCTATCGCATTATAATTGATCGCAGTCAGTGTATTGCAGAGAAAATGTGCATTGATCTGTGATTCCAGAGCTTCTTTCTCTGCCTTATTTTTCTGACGGATAGAAAGATTCTTTTCACGATAATATCTACGTATTTCCTTGTACTGTCGTTCCAGAGTTTCCGCCATTTCGTTATAATAACCAGCCAACTGCCATATCTCATTGGTTCCCTTTACTTCTATCTTCGGAAGATTCTTGGAAAGTTTAATATTTCGCATAGAATCCCGTATAATATCAATTGGTTTTAATACTCTTCGTATTGTAAACTGCCATAAAAATCCACAGATACACAACAAAAACAGATATACATAAATGCTTCTGGTATACATCTGGTTAACCTGTGCACGCATTTTTCCAAGATCCGTGGTAATATATGCTGTCCATCCAAAATATTTTAATGATCTGCTGATATTCTCGGTACTGTCCAGCGTTTTTCTGTAACTTTCCACTGTCATTCCATCGTACTCTTCATTTGGATGGTAAATGATTCTGTTATTTTCATCTGCAATATATCCAATCGAAAGAGGTTTATCAGCTACTCTGTCAAAAGCACTTTTTTCCAGAATATCTCCCATATCGAAAGATACGACCGCTACATTTTTCACATGAGAATAACTGTAAGTTTTTCCAATCAGCGGAACTGCAATATGTACCATTCTTATCTGCGGCCACTGACTGTGAACAGCAGGATCTGTCTCTACATAGTACCTGACATTTGCTTTCTCTTTCTGAAGTGCCATGGTCTTTTCATATATTTCCTGAAGTTTATCCAGATTGCCATCTTCCCATACTCCTTTTGAAGATGTCTGGTACCAATAAACCCCATACTCCTGCCACAGACCTTCATCTGATACAATTGCAATAGATACAACACTTCCAATCTGATGAGCAATATCATCCATTCTGCTGCCCAATGTCAGTTTTTCTTTTGCCAGAAGTATTCCGTCTGCTTCCGTGTTTTCTACCAGAACTCTTAATGTCTCATTAACTCCTACATTGCATGCAGCACTGATGATATCCTTCAGATTTGCATCAATATTAATCGTCGATGTTTCAATCATGGATTCTTCCATTGATCTGGTATTCCTGAGCAGATAATTAAAATATTGATTTTTTACGTAAATCTGAAGGACCAGACCTGCCAGAATCAGAAGTAATACTACTGTTACTGTAACCTGCGCACTCATATGTGAGCAAAAATAATTTCTGATTCTTCCCGGCATTTTTTTGATTTTCTCTTTCATTTTTCTTTACCTGCCTCGTTTTTTATAATTCTACGACTATTTTACATCATTCTACAACATCTTATAAAGATATATCATATAAAATTTTGTGATTATTTATTGATTGATATCTATAGATGGCAAAGGACAAAAAAAGCCAGTAACTAAGCTTATCTGCTATTAATAAACTTAATTACTGGTTTTCATCTTTTTATTATGTTCAAACAGTCACCTACAATTGAATCAGATAACTTATTTGATTCGGTAATTATTTCTCCACTGCCTTAAATGTAAATCTGATTGGCTGGTAATCACCTGTTGTCAGTGGTAATGGCAGTCCTGCTTTCATCAGTGCTGCGCCTGTGTATACTTTTCCGGTTGCAATGTCTTCGTAATGCAGATCTGCATCCAGTCCCTGAGGATAGAAAAGATAGATATACGGATTAGCTTCGCTGTGGAGTCTTACGCCACATACAACTGTCTCTTTTTTGTCCTTGGATACGAACTGCCAGAGTACATGGTTGTTGTTTTCAAATGGATTTATCAGACGATAGTAATCTCCGGACTGTACCAGATGCTCGATTTCTTTGTATTTCAGAATCTGCTCTCTGGCTGTCTTTTTGTCTTCTTCGGACATCTTCATCAGATCCAGTTCATAGCCAAATGTACCGGATGATGCAACCGTTCCTCTTGTCTCGAATGGTGTGATCCTGCCGGACTGGTGGTTCGGGCATACGCTGACATGAGCCCCCATTGCACTTACCGGATATCCGAAAGAAGTACCGTACTGGATTTTCAGTCTGTCAATAGCATCAGTGTTATCGCTGCACCAGATCTGCGGAGAATAATAGAGCATTCCTGCATCAAATCTTCCGCCGCCACCTGAGCAGGATTCAAACAGAAGATTTGGATATCTCTGCACAAGGCTTTCCATCATTTCATATACTGCAAGTACATATCTGTGATAAACCTCTCCCTGGCGTTCTTTTGGAAGTGCTGCGGAGAATACGTTGTCTACACTGCGGTTCATATCCCATTTTACATAATCTGCCTTGCATGCATCCAGAACTTTGAAAATCTGGTTCATGATATGGTCACGGACTTCTTTTCTGGTAATGTCCAGATTGAGCTGATGTCTGCTCCGGTTCATAGCACGTCCCGGAATCTTCAATGCCCAGTCCGGATATTCTCTGTAGAGATCACTGTCCTCGGAAATCATCTCCGGCTCTACCCAGAGACCGAATTTCAGTCCAAGTCCGTGGATTCTCTCTGCAAGTGCAGGAAGTCCACCTTTGATCTTCTCTTCATTTACTTCCCAGTCACCAAGTGCGCACCAGTCATTATCTCTTTTGCCAAACCATCCATCGTCCAGAACAAACATATCCAAGCCAATGTTCCTGGCTTCTTCTGCAATATGATACAGTTTGTCTGCATCAAAATCAAAATAGGTAGCTTCCCAGTTGTTTACGAGGATTGGTCTTGGCTGTTCTACGTATTTGCTGCGGATCAGGTTGTTTCTGTATGCATCATGATAAATGCGAGAAAGTTTTCCAAATCCTTCTGCGGAATATGACATAATCACTTCCGGAGTTTCAAATGTGTCACCTTTTTCCAGTGTCCATGCGAAATGATATGGATGGATTCCCATTACCACACGGGTATGTCCTACCTGATCTACCTCTGTCTCAAATGTAAAGTTTCCACTATAAGCCAGTGCATATCCATAGCAGTTTCCATATGTTTCTTCTGTGTTTCTGTCGCAGAGGATTACAAATGGGTTATGATGATGACTGGAAGTGCCGCGAATACTTCCTACAGACCAGTTTGCATGACCCAGATGTGTTCTTTCCATCTGACGTTCTACGTTATGTCTGCCATAGAAATGAACTGCATCCATTTCTCTATATTCAAAATCCATTTCCATAGACATTGCTTTCTTTACTGTAACAGGTGTCTCACCAGTCTGTTCCAGACGAACTGCTCTGGTGATCACATCCAGATGTGGGAATACACTGTAGAGAAGATGTGCTTTCAGTCCGCTGACACGGTCTGCCAGGACAATCTCCAATGTCTCTGCCTCATCTTCTTTTGCAAACATTGCAGGGAGACCTTTCAGGCTGTATTTTCCTTTTGTGATCTCATAGGATTCAAATTTCAGATTTGCAGTGTCGCTGCCGTCTGCCTGCTCTACTTCCAGACCATTGATACGATAATCTCCGTTTCCGTAAGCTGTATATTCCTGCGGCAGAGTATCCAGGGAAAATGTTTTGTCTTTTCCTGCTTCATACGGATTTCCGGAGAATCCTCTGTCCACACATACAATCCTGTCCGTAATCAGGGAATCCCCTACCGGGCATCCATAATACAGATGAACCAGAGTATCATACTCTCTTACCTGCATCTGATAGGTGCTGTTTTCTGTTCTCAGGTCAAATACTTTTTCTGCCTCATGATACTTAATCCATTCCATACTCTGTACCTCTCATTTCTTTGTTGTTTTTTTGTTAAAAAGCATACTGATCCGGTTCTGTATCTACATAGTGATGTTCTTCTTCGTCCTCTTTGAAATACGGTTTGAACAGTTTCCACATAAACCAGGAATCTGCATAGGCTGTCAGGGAAAATCCCACCATCAGCCAAATCAGCAGATATACCGGAAAAAGTTTTGCATCTACAAGTGTCATGGTCATTGGCAGTATCGTGATCACTGCCACTGCTATCGCATAACCTATATGTTTAACCGCAAAATAAAATGCGTTTGTGATCAAAGTCATTGTTTTGTTTTCAAATGCTGCAACTGTCGGGAATATGTACAGTGCAATGGCAATCAGCGGAATACATACCGCCAGAATCACGTAATTGAAAATCTGTGGCATGGAACCAGGCATAGTTACCAACGATTCTTTCTCCATATAAAGAAATACTGCAACTGCTGCCATCAGGATCCAGATCAGAGTTGACTGTTTGAAGTTCTGCTTAAAGCTTTTAAAAAAATCATGAAATACCCGGATATCTCCATCCTTGTGGAGTTTTAATGTACAATAATACAAAGCAGTGGTGGATGCCCCTGCTGTAATAACAGGAAGAGAGCACACGATCCATAGTAAATTCAATGCAATTAACTGACCTAAAAATCCAAATATCCTGTCATAAAGACTTCCTGGTTTCATTTTTTATTACCCCTTCCTTTTTCTATCTTAATGATTTTGTCCTGACTTTCACCTTTACAGATGATTCAGCAATCAGATATCCAGTTTCAGGCAGCCTTCTGTTATTCTTCTCTTTCCAGTTGTATAACAAAATTCTGCCTGTATAGTTCAGGGGAAATGTCCCGAACCTCCCGGATTCTTCTTTTTATTTTTTTAAACTTACAGTTTACCACCAGATGTTGCAATACCTTCGATGAACTGCTTCTGGAAGATCAGATACAGTACGATCATCGGGATACATGCAAGCAGAGATGCTGCCATCAGCTGCGGATAATTGTTGGTGTACTGTCCCTGCATTTTTGCAAGTGCTGCTGACAGAGGCATTACATCTTTGTTACAGATCAAAGGCCACATCAGATCTTTGTATGCAAATACTGCTGTGAAGATTCCCAGTGCCACCATGGAAGAACGTGTCAGAGGAGCCATGATGAACAGGAAGGTCTGACCGATGTTACATCCGTCAAGACGTGCAGCCTCTTCCAGATCTTTTGGAAGTCCCATATAAGCCTGTTTGAGGAGGAATGTACCAAATGCAGTAACAATACCGGGAAATACCAGGGCAAAAATGGTATTGAGCATTCCCATTTTGCTTACCATTAAGTACTGTGGGATAATGAAAATCTGTCCAGGAACCATCATCTGGAAAAGGACCAGAGAGAACATCAGGTTTTTCCCCCTGAAGTTCAGACGTCCAAATGCATAGCCTGCCAGTGTTGCTGTCAGAACCGCACATACAACACGACCCAGGATCAGAAGTAAGGTATTGATATACAGATGTAAGAAATCCATATTTGCGCTTACTTCTCTAAAACTGTCCCATCTCCATGTAGACGGGAGAATTACGAACGGGTTGACAGAGGTTGCCTCTGTCATAGTTTTGAAAGCTGTCAGAATCATCCATAAGAAAGGAACTAGCATGGTAATAGATACCAGTATCAGGATAACATGGATCAGAACTCTGTTTGCTTTATCTCTTGCTGACATAATTATCCCTCCTTAGTTATAATGAACCCACTTCTTCTGCGCAATATTCTGGAATACTGTCATGATCATAATTACAACCAGAAGAAGTACGACGATTGTTGAACCATAACCTTTGTTATTCTGTACAAAGGAATTCTGGTAGAACAGGTAAACAAGTGACTGTGTTTTGTAAAGTGCAGGACTGTTTCTGTCCATAACCATGAAGATCAGGTCGAATACCTGCATGGCACCGATAACACGGGTAACCATTACAAAGAAGATGGTCGGCGAAAGCAGCGGGATTGTAATATGGAAGAACTGTTTCACACCAGTTGCTCCGTCAATGCTTGCTGCTTCATAATAATCTCTTGGGATTTCCTGCAGACCGGACAGGAAAAGAACCATATTGTAGCCGATGATAGACCATACACCGATCACTGCGATCGCATAGACTGCGATCTTCGGATCAGAGATCCAGTTGATCTTTGTGTGAAAAATGTGATTGAGAAGACCGAATTCTGAGTTAAACAGCCATCTCCATACCATGGCGATTGCAGCCGGAGCAGCAACCATAGGCAGGAAGAAAATAGTTCTGTAAACAGCACGGCCTTTCATTTTACGGTTTAATAAAACTGCCAGTACAAGTGCGATAGCAATGGAAAACGGAACTTCCACAATAGCATATTTAAATGTATTTAATAATGCCTGCCATACTTCCGCATCGTGGAACAGCTTTACATAGTTGTCAAAACCAATGAAGATATTTCCCTTACCGAAATCTCCGGTCTTGAAAAAGCTCTCATAAATGGTCTTAAATATGGGATAAATATTTAAGATGATCAGGCCAAGCATTGTAGGAAGAATGAACGCCCATCCCCAGATGAATTCATTCCGCGCCTGACTGGTACCTTTTTTTGGATTTGCCACGGCTCTCACTCCTTCTTATCATAAAATTTTGTTGCTGATTTGAATGGAAAACTGCCGCATATCTGCATACCTGTTGTGACTTCTGCGATTATCACATGATCGGAATCTTTTCTGCGGCAGCTTTTCCGTTTCTTATTTTTTATGAATGGTTTTGTTAAACATTAATTAATAGGACTCTTCTGCAATGGCATCGTTCATAATAGTAACGATATTCTTGCATGCATCATCCATGCTTTCCTCATCATTCCATGGTTTCTTCAGTTCTTCGCACATTGGGTTCCACCATGCAAGTGTTGCATTTGTGTGTGGTCTGAATACGATATTGTCCATTGCATCCATGTATGGCTGTAAGTTAAAGCAGTCAACACTGTTAACCCATCCATCGGACATTCCTTCGTAAGCTGCCATTGTTACACCAAGATCAGCCTGTTTCTTCTGCATATCTTTGGAACCGAACCACTCAATAAGCTGGAAAGCTTCGTCCGGCATATCTGTGTTTGCAGATGCTGCCCATCCAAGACCATTGTAAAGAGATACGCTCTCTCCTGTTTCAGCATCTTTCGGAAGTCTTGCCACATCACAGTGTTCTTTTATATAATCGTTGTCTTTGAAGGCAGATACCATCCAGGATCCCTGAGAGATCATAGCTACTTTACCAGATCCGAAGAGTACGTCTGTACCTGTTTCGGACATTGTGGATGCAGGAGGCATTACATTTTTAACGCATTTGTCAACAAATTCCATTGCTTTGATGGTATTAGGATCATCAAAACCGGATTTGTTATCATCTGTCAGTACACATCCGCCCATGGAGTAAATAATGTTCATCCATGTATCCTGCTCGTTAGACGGGTTTGCTGCGAAACCATACTGACTTCCGTCTTCTTTTGTAAGTTTCTCTGCAATATCATAGAACTCATCCCATGTCCAGCTTCCGTCCGGATAGTCGATTCCTGCTTCATCGAACATATCTTTGTTGTACCACATGGCGATTGTATCGATGTCCTTCGGTACTGCATATGTTTTTCCATCCCACTGATACATTTCTTTGATATCTTTCGGGAATTTGTCCATTTCCAGTTTGTCGCTGTCTGCAATCTTGTCTGTCAGATCAAGTAAGATATCATTGGACATATATCTTACTGCTTCATTGGAATGCATCCAGAATACGTCCGGCATGTCTCCGCCTGATGCACCTGCTTCAAGAAGTGTCCAGTAGCTGCTCCACTCTACTACCTGAAGTTCAGTTTTAATTCCTGTCTCTTTTGTAAACTCATCCATGATCTCCTGAAGTCCGGCTTTCTGTCCGTTATCCCAGATTGCAACTGTCAGGGTTTTGTCTTTCGCCTGTGCGCTTACTGGTGCAAGGGAAGTAACTGCCATAGCACCGATCACTGTTGCGACTGTGAGTTTTTTCATGTTTTTTCTCATATACATCCTCCTTTATTCGTCGTTTCGACGTGTTCCTTGTGATTCTTATTATACGTTTTTGTCTATTTTTTTAAATGGACTAATGAAATGAATTTATGTCATAATCGTTATGGAAAAAACGCTGAATATATGGTAAAATGTCAACAACGACTTGAATTTGTGCGTATTTACAGGATATGAATCCATATGTCTTTATATCAATAATATCCCCAGTCAAAGAAAATAAAAAAGGAATGGTGCAAATGCCAAATGTAAAATATACGGACAGCGCTACTTTCCGCTGTCTTGAAAATCTGAAAGAGGGTTCCCTTGATATCAGTCTGGTCCATACGGGCAACGAACACTGCCCACCCGGACATATCTGTTCCATGCCAAGAGATGAGTTCATCATCCATTTTGTACTGGACGGTTCCGGATTCTATTCTGCCGGAGGTCAGACCTGGAGCCTTACTTCCGGACAGATGTTTGTGATTTATCCTAATGAACCAATCACATACGGAGCTGATGAAACCCATCCCTGGACTTATGCATGGATTGGTTTTCGTGGAATCCGTGCTCACTCAATGGTAAGAGCATGTGGATTTTCCAAAAATCAATTAGTGCTTCCTGCACCGGATCAGAAAATAATCCTGAAACATATTGCTTATATGCTGGATCATAAGCAGCTTTCCAAAGCCAATGATCTAAGGCGCCAGGCTTATCTGATCCTGTTGTTAGCCGAGCTTGCCGACTTTCATGAAAAGCAGTCTGCACAGAACAAAAAAAGTGCTAAATATGCTTACAGCACCAGTGTTTACGTAGAGCTTGCCATTGAATATATTAAAGACATGTATCAAAAAGGAATCGGAATTTCTGATATTGCAGATAATATCGGAATCAGCCGTGCCTATCTGAACAGTTCCTTTCAGAAAGAGCTTGGAATGTCTGCACAGACCTTCCTCATTGATTATAAGATGCATAAAGCAGCCAGTCTTCTGGTCAGCACCAGTCTGTCTGTTAAAGAGATTGCTAATAATGTGGGCTATGAAGACCAGCTTGTTTTTTCCAAAGCTTTTAAGAAGAAGTTTGGAATGAGTCCGAAAAATTATAAGACTCATAAAGAAATGATGGATAAATTTGACGAAAAGCAGGTAGACGATCCCGTGTGATCGTTCTGCCTGCTTTTTGTTGATTTTTTATTTCTGTCTATTGCTTTTCGCAACCTCCATAAGGAGCTTACCTGATTCGGTTATTATTTTGCAGTTAGAACATAAATTCTGGATTCATAGTCTGTGCATGGTTCGTCTTCACTTGTAGGTTCACCTGCTGTACAGTCTGTGGTAAGCAGTCCCAGATTCATCAGCTCATCCCCGTAGTTTTCTGTTCCATTATACTCATTTCTGTAGATAAGATCCGGATCCAGTCCCTGAAGACGCACTCTGGTAAAATCTGCGTTTACTACATTTCTTTCCCTGTACCAGAATACCAGTGCTGTTTTTTTGTCCTCGCTGACTGTCATCCACGCTGTTTCATTGCCCTCAAAAGGACTCTTCAGTCTGTAAAAAGTTCCAAACTGGATCAGTTCTCTGTATTCTTTCATAAAAGTGATCTGCTGTTTTACTTCACTGATTTCCTCATCAGACAGTTTATTCAGATCCAACTCATATCCAAAGGTTCCGAAATAAGCTACGTTGGCTCTTGTATGTAACGGAGTTTTGCGGTTTAACTGATGGTTAGGCACTACAGATACATGGCTTCCCATGGAACTTACGGGATAACACATACTTGTGCCGTACTGGATTTTCACACGTTCTGCCGCATCTGTATCATCACTGGTCCATCCCTGTGGCGCATAATAAAGGATTCCCGGATCAAAACGTCCGCCACCGCTTGCGCAGGACTCAAAGAGAATCTGCGGAAATGCTGTATTTAACCGCTCATACAGATCATAAACTCCGAGAATATATCTGTGGAACACTTCTCCCTGACGGTCTGCAGGAAGTGCAGCTGAATAACATTCTGTAATACTTCTGTTCATATCCCATTTGATGTAGGAAACATTCGCTTCTGAGAGAATTTTATACATCATCTCATAAATACAGTCCACTACTTCTTTTCTGGAAAAATCCAACACATACTGGTTTCTGCCATGACAGGAATGCCTCTGCGGTGTCTGCAGAATCCAGTCCGGATGTGCACGATAAAGATCTGAATCCTTGTTCACCATCTCCGGCTCAAACCACAGACCAAATTTCATACCCATCTCTTCAATCCTGTCTGCGATTCCCTTGATTCCCTGCGGAAGACGCTCTCTGTTTGCCACCCAGTCACCAAGTCCTGCATAATCGTTGCTTCGTGCACCGAACCATCCGTCATCCAGTACAAATAATTCAACGCCGCATTCCTTTGCCTTTGCTGCGATTTCCACCAGACGGTCCTCTGTAAAATCAAAATAAGTAGCTTCCCAGTTATTGTTAAGGATTGGTCTTGGACGGTCTCTCCAGTAACCTCTTGCCAGTCTCTTCTGATATAATTTATGGAAAGTCTGGCTCATTCCATTCAGACCCTTATCAGAAAACACTACTACTGCTTCCGGAGTCTGAAAGCTCTCACCACAGTCCAGCTTCCAGTCAAAGTTCTGCGGATTGATCCCCACAGTGATGCGGGTTGTATCATGCGTATCCACCTCTGCCTGCATTCTGTGATTTCCACTGTAGATCAGACTGAATCCCATCACTTCTCCTACGTTTTCTGTTGCTGACGGACGTCGGAGCACAATAAAGGGATTATGTTCATGGGAAGAATTTCCTCTGATGCTTCCCACAGACTGGATTCCCTGCTCTAATCTGCGTTCTTTCACATGACGTTCTCTGGACCATGCACCTGAAAACTGCATCCACACATAATCCTTGTCCGGCAGATCAAGGCTGAGGCTCATTGCATTTAACAGATGTACTGATGATGTACCCTCGTTTGTAAATCTGGCACTTCTGGTGATGATTCCCCTCTGTGTAAAAATAGTATAAAGCAATTCCAATACAATTCCTGTTACTTCATCTTTCAATTTTACACATAAGGTCTGGGCTTCTTCTTCTTTCTCAGTATATGTAGCCGGAAGCCCCTGAAGTTTTGGTTTTCCAGCTGCAATTGTATAACTTACATAAGTAAAATCAGAAATCCTGCTGCCGTTTTCCTGAAGGATCTCCACTGCCGGATAACGGTAATCAGAACTGCCATACACCGGATATTCCAGTTTCAGATGCTCCAGCGAAAACTTGCGGTTTCCCTCATAAACACAGGCTGTCATTGGTCGCTGCTTCATCTCAAGAAGATATGAAAAATCTTCTCTGTCATGGATTCTTTTCCCAAAATAGAGATTTCCAAGATGTCCATTTGGAAGCACACACATAATATAACTGATTTCATTGTTGTATAAATGGAATGTCTTTGAACTTTCATGAAAAATAATACTCATAACTGTCCCCTTTCTATAATAAATTCAATATACATGAAGTTAGGGTCAAAAGGTTTTTTGACCCTAACTTGATATCACGGATTGCTCCGCAGCTGTACTGCTCCCGCAATCCTTCATATACATTATTATAGAGAAAGTTATCCTGAGGCGTTATGGCATTATGTTTGTCTGAACCTTCAAAATGTTAACTGTTGAGCAGCTGTTCCAGTCCATCCTCTGACACTTCCAGGTTTCTTCGGTTTTTACTTCTGTCCTGCCTGCGAAACTGAGTTGGTGTCAGTCCTGTTTCATGCTTGAATGCCCTGGCAAACCGTTCTGCATTTCCATAGCCACAGGATTTTCCAATTGATTCTACAGACAGTTCTGTAAGCACTAGCAATTCTCGTGCCCTTGTAATACGGTATTTCTGCAGAAAGTCCTTTGGTGAAATATGAAGTTCATTCATGAAAATTGTGTACAGATAACTACGGTTAACATTTAAATGCTCTGCCAGTTCCTGTACTCCGATTCCACAGGCATATTCATTTTTTATAAATGCCATGGCTTCTTTGATATATTCTCCATACCCGTTTTCTTTTCCATATTTCTTTTCTTTTGTGTTGCCCAGATAAGTATCAATCACCACATCTTTTGTAAGAACTGAAAAGAAATCATATAATCGTCCCTGCAGATAATACAGATTTGAAGTGGTACTTTCTGTATGTTTCAGAATATCCAGCACAATTTTCTTTAACTCTTCTCCACTTTCCGAACGGAAGATCAACTGCTCGCTGTTTAATCCGATATCTCGAATATATTTTCCTGCATTGGTGCCGCCTACTCCGATCCAAAGATAACTCCAGGGATCATCTTTATCTGCCTGATAGAAAGTCTGTGTACCCGGCTCGATCAGAAACCCCTGTCCGGCAGTGAGATAATGTTTTTGTCCGGACACCTGATACATTCCTTTTCCTTTCACTACAAAATGGATCAGATAATGTGGACGGGACGCCGGGCCATAGCAATGCAGCGGCCCGCATTGTGCGTAGCCGCTGTAGCTTAGATAAAATTCTCTGAATTTTGGTTCCTGCAATTGTAAGACATATGAATCTTCCATAATATATAGTCTGCTCTCCTGTTTTATAAACAACCATTAACTTCCGGCTATATCATAAGGCCAGCGAACACTCATCTATCTTCTTTAATTCCTCTTCACTGAAGGATGCACTGTCCAGCACTTTCAGATTCTCAAGAATCTGCTGTGGACGGGATGCTCCTATAAGCACACTGGTTACGATTCCGTCACGTAGAATCCATTTCAGTGCCATCTGCGCAAGACTTTCCCCTCTTTCTGCTGCAATTGCATTCAGACTGCGGATACTGTTAAGACGTTCCTCGCTGAACTGGTCTGCATGGAGAAAACGTCCGTCTGTGTTGACACGGCTGTCTTTTGGGATTCCATTCAGGTATCGGTCTGTGAGCATTCCCTGAGATAACGGGCTGAATGCGATAATTCCCTTTTTCTTCTCTGCTGCAGCCTGTTTCAGTCCATTTATCTCGATGGTACGGTTAAAGATATTATATCTGTTCTGATTAATGATAAACGGACAGTGCAGTTCCTCCAGAATATCTGCGGCGCGTTTCATTGTCTCACCATCATAGTTGGAAATTCCAACATACAATGCCTTTCCGCTTCTGACAATCTGTGCCAGAGCCTCCATGGTCTCCTCAAGGGGAGTCTCCGGATCCATTCTGTGATGATAGAAGATATCTACATAATCCAGACCAAGGCGTTTCAGGCTCTGGTCAAGACTGGCAATCAGATACTTACGGCTTCCCCAGTTTCCATAAGGTCCCGGCCACATGTCGTAACCGGCCTTTGTACTGATAATCAGCTCATCTCTGTATGCAGAAAATTCCTCTCTCAGGATTTTTCCAAAATTTGCCTCCGCACTTCCAGGCTGTGGGCCATAGTTGTTTGCAAGGTCAAAATGTGTAATTCCATTATCAAATGCTGTGAAGCACATCTGCTTCATATTCTCATAAACACCGGTATCCCCGAAATTATGCCATAAACCCAGAGACAACTCCGGCAACATCAGCCCACTGGCACCACAGCGGTGGTATTTCATAGTTTCATAACGTTTTTCATCTGCCTGATACATAAGATAATTCCTCCCTTTTTTCATACAGCAGTCAAATTTGCATATCTTTATTATTATTCTCTTGGCCTTCGCTTTCTCAATATCTGTGAAGTCAAGCGAATATTCGCAATCCGCTTCGCTACTTGCTCATAACCGATTTACTCTATAAATACATATTTTCCCTTTCCTTTACCATTTACTGCTTTAACAACCTTCACATCTCTGAGTTTTTTCATCACTGCTCTTGCTGTAGAAGGTGAACAGGCAAGTATTTCTTCTATTTCCTTTGTGCCAAAAATCTGATTTTTCTCTATTTCATCATATACCTTAAGAATATTGGCTTTCGATGGTTCATTATATTTCTGTTGAGCAATCGCCGACTTTATCATATCAATCGCCGACTTTTTATTGTCAATCGCCGACTTTTTATTGTCAATCGCCGATTTTTGAGAATCGTTGAACGACTTATTAACAGCAACGCCTAATTTTTTTAGTGAATCAACGGTTTTTTCAGCAATAGTTTTTCCTGCTTTTGAATTATAAATAACCGTTTGCAACATAAAAGCATTTGTATGATAAAGCGGATCTTTTAATCCAACCTGCTCCAACTCATTACACATACGGTTAACACCCTCTCCAAATTCTTTGACAAATTTGTAGTTTTTCAAAAACTCTGCAATTTTAGGATTTCTGGAGAAATGAGTAAACCGTATATTGTCTGCTCTTACAAGTCCCGGAAGTTTTCCAGGGCTTTCAACTACTATATGATCATCAAACATTTTAATCTGAATATCTGTACCAGTAATACTATACGCCCGATGAGTAACAGCATTTACAATTAATTCTTGCCTGACAAACTTAGGATATTCCTCATCCGTAACAAATGTTCCATCTGGACCCAGATACGTTTTTTCTTTTACCTGCGTATCCAAATATGCAATTGCCTCATTTATCATATTAAGCAGTGTACCTTCAAAGATAACATCCTTAATTACATTCATCTCTGTTCCAAATTTTTCTTCTGTTCCTTCATAACGTATAAACCTGATTCTTGCACGTAGAAAAAAATTCTGTGGATTCTTTCCAAATAACAAAATTGCAGCAGAACTGATTTGAACCTCGCCATCTTTTTCTTTTATAAATCCTCTATTTTCTTTGAGATATTCCAGTGGACTTTTCCCATAATTAATCTTATCTATATATTCTTTTACAAAGTCCATATCTATATCATCTATCATGGCATCGGGTACAGCCTTATCCTCAAAGTAACGCTCTCCCTTATCATAATTAAGCTGAAGACGTTCTTCAAATGTCTGTAATTTAGATTTATCACCAACTCTTAAAAATACATCATCTGCCTGGTTTGCATGCACTTGTGGACTTGCATCGACATGCATTACAAGCACATGATTCTTTCTTCCATTTTCATCGACACACGGAACTTTTTCTATCCCAACTTTAATAGTCGGATTGCAGAAATCAAATGGTACTCTCAATAGTTCATTTAACTTCTTGGTTTCAAAATCAATGCCTTCAATTCTTCTGTTTTTATCTGTTATACCTATTGCAATATCTCCACCATCTGCATTAGCAAATGCAACAATTGGTATTGCTAAATCCTTTGGAGAAATATTTATACTTTTTCGATCAAATGTCTGATTTTCTTCTTTTGATAAAATTTCTTCAATCGTCATTGCAATTACCTTCCATAAATTTTCTGCCGTGTCAATGTAATTCACTTTTTCATCCAAAATCATAACTTCATCATCATACATTAACTTTAGAAGATCATATTAATCATTCAGAAATAATTTGATACCCATGTTTTCGCCTTGCATTATAAATCAAAATCTACTTGTATATCATATCACATTTTCAATGTTATAAATATCATTTTTTGTTGTCTATTTATCTATACTAACTAAAGGGACTGCCTATTCTGACAGTCCCTTTTTTTACAAATAAACTATATTAAATTCCTTTAAAACTAAAGGAGAATTCCATCTTTCCGTCTGCATTCAGCAGATATTCCTGATGGGTATATGCTCCCCAGCTGTCATCGCCGCCAATTCCCATCTGGCCTTTGGCTACGCGTACTACTGTGTAATGAATCTGTGGGAGTTCATATGGATGCATGGCATTTTCCATCTCATGTGGAGTGTATGGGAGTGCAGAGAACATCATTGATTCTCCGTCCATTTCAAAGTACATTCCTCTGCCCTTGCGGTCTGTGACCTTCGCCCAGCGTACTTCCTCTTTTGCTCCACATTCCTGCGGTACCATGTATCTTGCCATGTTGTCCACAACTTTGTTCTGATAAATGCCCAGTTTTGCACCTTTTTTTCGGTCTGCATAGGTTTCAGCTTCGCCCAGTCCATACCACTGAACATTGTCGTAATCTGCATTGAATTTGAAAATCACCCCAAATTCCGGCATATCACCAAGTTCTTTTACAGGATCATAAGTTAAAGTTGTCTTCACTTTTCCATCGCCGAATACTTCGTAGGTGAGCTGACACTCACTGGCTGGTGTGGTTGGCATCAGATAGGTAAAGGTTACTTTTACAGAGTGGTCTGTTTCTTCTGCCTGTGGTGAATTGGATGGACCGTATGCACCTTTTCTGTATTCTTTGTGGCTTAAATACATGCTGGCAATTTTCCACTGTGCGTAGCGCATCTGCATAAGATTCCCACAGTCATTATCTGTTGGTGCACGCCAGAAGTTTGGTTTCGGGATTGCCTCGATCATCTCTTTGCCCGCATATTTGTAGGAAACAAGACCACCGTTGAGGACGGAGAACATTACTTCGAAGTGCTCGCCGCGGACACCAATATTGTGTGTGCTTCGGATAATCTGTGGTTTCGCAGCTGCTGTTTCTGCTGAAGCATTTTCTTGTACCTGGTATACATGCTGTCCAAACGCAATCTCATGACCTGCTGGTGCCCACACCTCTTCCTCTTTCAGATGGAAGGAAACAGTAACTGTATATTCTCCGGCTGCTTCGGCTTTTTCAAAAGGCAGTTTATATTCTTTCTCACTCAATGGCTCAACTGCTGTTTCCAGTGCTTCTGTACGGATCACTTTTCCATTCTTTGCAAGTGTTACCTTACAGTCAAAAGTATCTGTGTTTACAAAGAGGTTCTTGTTAATCACTCTTACTGTGTCAGCTGTCACCTCTGCAGTAATATTCTGATAATTAAATTTCACTTCCTGCATCTTTGGAGATGGCTCTCTGTCACCGCCATATGCAATTCCATTACCACTGAAATTATAGTCTGTAGGGCGTTCTCCGAAATCGCCGCCGTATGCCTGGAACTCTTTTCCATAGCGGTCTTTCTTATAAATAGACTGGTCAATGTAATCCCAGATAAATCCGCCCTGATATTTGGGCTCTGTATCTGTCAGGTCAGTATATTTGTGCATGGCACCGCAGGAATTTCCCATGGCATGTGTGTACTCACAGCAGATAAACGGTTTACTGTCATCCTTTGCCAGAAACTCTTTGATTGCTTCTACAGACGGATACATCTGGCTTTCCATATCACTGGTATCATTATAACTGCGGTCATGGAAAAGTCCCTCATAATGTACCAGACGGGTAGAGTCATTCTTACGGAAAAGCTGAGACATTTCATAGATATCTTTTCCGCCAAAAGATTCATTTCCACAGGACCAGATCAGGATTGCCGGATGATTCTTGTCTCTCTGATACATGGAGTTGGCACGGTCAAGCATCATATCCAGCCATTCAGGTTTGTTGTGAGGAACAACATGAGTATAATCCTTTGTAAATTCCGCCACATCCCAGGAACCATGGGATTCCAGGTTTGTCTCATCGATCATATAAATACCATATTCATCACAAAGCTGATAGATCAGTGATGTATCCGGATAATGACAGGTACGGATGGCATTGATATTATTCTGCTTCATAATGCGAAGATCCTTGCGGAGTTCTTCCTCTGATACATGTCTGCCGCTGACAGAACTGAATTCATGACGGTTTACGCCCTTAAACACGATACGCTTTCCGTTCAGAGTCATAATGCCGTTCTTCATTTCGAAACGGCGGAACCCAACCTTCTGAGGAATCACTTCCTGAATAGTTCCTGCTTCGTCATAAAGTTCAATTGTAAGATCATAGAGTTGCGGATCTTCTGCACTCCATAATTTTGGATTATTGATTTTCCATGCAAAACTGTTCTGTACAGTCTTGCTGCTATTTGTTTTCTGAATATAAAATGGCTCTGCATTTGCTTCTTCATTTCCAGCTTCTGTAAGAGATTTTTTCTCTTCCAGCACACATTCTCCATCTTTCTCAAGTCTGAAAACAATGCTTCCCTTTCCCCATGTCTTTACCTTAATTTCAAGATCTGCTACATCCAGATTCTCTTCCGGGATTGCACGGATCTGGAGATCATATGCGTGGGTATCCGGAACTGTATAAAGATACACATCTCTGTAAATTCCGGAGAAACGAAAAAAGTCCTGATCTTCGCACCAGCTGCTGGAGGTCCATTTGAATACCTGTGCTGCCAGCTTATTCTGTCCATCTTTAAGATAATCTGTCAGTTCAAATTCAGATGGGGTGAAAGAATCCTCACTGTAGCCAACAAAGGCTCCGTTCAGCCATAGTGCAAGTCCGCTCTCTGCTCCCTGGAAAGAAATAAACAATCTCTTTCCCTTCATATGTTCCGGCACTGTAAAATATTTCACATAGCTTGCAACCGGATTAAATCTCTCAGGAATCTGACCCGGATAAATTTCCTCATGTCCTTCCCATGGATACTGGACATTAGCATACTGGGGTGCATCATATCCTTCCATCTGGATATGTGCCGGTACATGAATGTCATCCCAGTCATAACAGCAATACTCTTCCTTCTCAAATCCCTGAACTGTGCTTTTGTAATTACGCGCATAATGAAACTTCCATAAACCGTTCAGACTGTAGCGAAAAGAAGTTTCTGTTCCATCCTGCACAGCAGTCTGCATTTCATTCCCATCTCTATAATACACATGATCTGAATGAGCTTCCATTCGGTTATCGCAGAAATACTGTGGATCTTTTACCAGTGAATAATCAAATGCCTTCATACTCTTATGTTCTCCTCATGATTTGTTTTTTTATAACTGTTCTCTCTGCCTGCAATATTACATTTCGCCATGCATTTGTAAAATACTTCCAGCCAAATACTTTATATATGACTTTTTTCATAAAAATATCTTATACGATATTGCCAACAGCCAGTTATCTTTCATAAGCAAAATTATAACATTATAGCAATCCGCATAGTTTGCATATTTGACTATATAATATTCATTTTCGACTTTTATAGATTGATCCTTCGCAGCATTTTCTCAGCCTGCACAACACTCTCCCAGAAGGGGAATAATCGGACTTCTCTTTTATCCGAAAATTCCCTATACAAAAAAGGCAGGTGATCTTCACCTGCCCCACAATAGCACTGCATTTATTCAGCCTTCCGCTATCTTATTCCCCTTTAGTTTCCTTCTCTGCCATTCTTGAAAACACCATCTCATATCCGTCATTTCCATAATTCAATGAACGATTCACACGACTGATCGTTGCTGTGGAAGCTCCGGTTTTCTCCGAAATATCAAGATAGGTTCTCTTGTCCATCAGCATCTTGGCAACCTCAAAACGCTGTGATAAGGAAAGAAGTTCATTGATCGTGCATACATCCTCAAAAAAAGTATAGCACTCTTCTTTATCCTTCAGGCATAAAATCGCTTCAAAAAGCTGATCTACAGCCTCTGTTCTGATTTTTTTACTCATTTTCATGCTCCTTTTAGAACTCTGTACTTCACTGGACGGACATTTGTCTTTAAAATGTCCGTGTTATATTTCTAACAGTGATATTTTACCACGTTAAATTATAGGAAGCAAGCCTTTAACCTAAAAGAAATTACAGATTTTTTTATTTTCTCACAAAAACCTCTTTCGAAGAGTAAGACAGATAAAATCATCCTCTTTGCAACTCGGCCATACACCAAATAACTGCTTCTCAGTTTATCAGAATTTACGATTCACATACTCCCTGATTGCATCCGCAGACCGGTTAAGAACCAGCTCCTCCGGAAAATCCATTTTCTCCAGCAGATCTCTCGCCAGATCAAACTCCCCGATCAGAAGATCAAAATGAGCATCACTGTCCATCACCACCGGAACCTGATATTTCTTACACAGTTCCAACATCACCGTATCATTCTCCACAGCATTCTCACGGGTACATTCCGAATCCATAGAATGATTATTCAGTTCCAGAACCTTCCCGTATTCCTTCGCTCCCTGAACCAGTGCCTCATAATCAATCTCATATCTCCCGTCATCCGGATGTCCGATAATGTTTACATATGGATTCTTCATCACATTCAGATAGGCTTCTGTGTTCTCAAGCTTAGATGCCGGCTTCATACACGGCGTATGCAGACTCGCAATAACCACGTCCATACTGGAAAGCGTATGCTGTCCCAGATCCACTGTTCCCTGCGCATCCAGAATATTTACCTCAGATCCCAACAGCAACTGAATCCCGTACATCTCCCTTGGCACAACCTTAAGATTATTAAAATAAAACTTATGACACGTCCCCGGCATACTCGGTGCATGCTCCGTAATCCCCAGAACCTCCAGTCCCTTCTCGGAAGCTGCCTTCGCCATCTCCCTCAGAGAACAATAAGCATGCCCACTGGCCACAGTATGCGTATGCAGATCCAGCACAGAATTATATCTCATAACAAACCTCTCCTCATTTCGTACAATATTCCCCTTCATTATACGACCATCCTTCCACCTCCACAAGCAAATTTTCCGTCCACCCATTTTTATCGTCCATTTTTACTCAATCCAACACCCCAAAAATCGCCAGCAGCCAGCGCAGAAAAATAGTGTGTTTGATGTGCATTTGCAGGTATCTTAGATATTCTTAGGTCAAAAAAATCTGCGTTATGAGCCGGCTGCATCACTGTCTGAGCGGAGTCTGCGACGGAGCGAGTTTGAGAAGCCGGCTCATGCCTTTAGCAGATTTTCTTGGCCTTAGAATATCTTAGATGCCGAAACCGCACATCAAACACACTATTTTTCTGCGCGTCCCCTGTCAAGTCAAACAGATATTCGCAATTAAAGCAGGAGACTTACTTGATTCGGTAAAAAAACAGGGCCTGCACCCTGCAAGCCCTGCAAAAAATTTCCATTTAAGAATGAATATACAATTTTTATTTTACGATAAAAGATTTTCTCTTACTAACAACATCAAAGATAACCGCTGCCAGCAGAACCAGACCTTTAACAACCTTCTGCAGGTTCTGGTCAATACCCATGATACTCATACCTAAGTTCAGAACACCCATCAGCAATGCACCAATGATAACCCCCGGAACTGTACCGGTTCCGCCATAAGCAGAAGCACCACCAATAAAACAAGCACCGATAGCATCCATCTCAAAGTTTGTACCAGCCTGAGGATTGGCAGAATTCAGACGAGCCATAGTAACCATACCTGCAATAGCAGCCAGAAGACCCATATTCAGATAAGCAAGGAAATAAACCTTATTTGTATTAATACCGGAAAGCTTTGTAGCCTTCTCATTACCGCCAACTGCATAGAAATAACGTCCTGTAGTTGTCTTGGAAGCAATATATGTATAGATTGCAATAATCACAGCTACCCAGATCAGAGAATTCGGAATACCTTTATACTGAGCCAGACGGAACATAAAAGCAAGAACAACTGCACAGATCAGAATCATCTTAACTGCAACGCCACCAAAAGCATCTACACTGTACCCTTTCTTCACACGATCTGCACGATTCTTCAGAACAAGCAACACATATACAATACAGACAATAATACCAACTACAAAACAGATAAGATTAAATCCCTCTTTCCCAAATGGATCCGGAATATAATTGTTAAACAGTGCCAGGTAAGAATCAGGCATTGGTGCCAGTGTCTGTCCCTGTAAAACTACGTTTGAAAGACCACGGAACGCAAGCATACCAGCCAGAGTTACAATAAACGGTGGGATTCTTACATATGCGATCCAGAATCCCTGCCATGCACCGATGGCAATACCTGTAAGCAACATAATCAGCATTGTAAGATATGGATTCATACTGTTGAGAACCATCATCTTACCGCCAACTGCTGCTACAAAACATACAACAGAACCAACAGAAAGGTCAATATTACCACCAGTCAGAATACAGAACAGCATACCTGTTGCAAGGATAAATACATACGCATTCTGGGCTACAAGGTTATTCACATTCTGAGGAAGAAGCATAACCCCCTTTGTGTTTACAGCAAACATGATGACTACCAGAACAAGTACAAGCACCATGGTATATTTCTTTAATATCTCTGAAAAACTAATCTTTTTTTCCATCTTCTTTACGCTCCTTTTCCTGATTTTACGATCTTGGACATGATCAGTTCTGATGTGGCCTCTTCTTTGCCGACCTCACCTACGAACCTACCCTCATTCATGATATAGATTCTGTCTGACATTCCAAGTACTTCCGGAAGTTCAGAAGAAATCATGATAACAGATTTTCCTGCTGCTACCAGATCGTTAATAATACAGTAAATTTCGTATTTCGCACCTACGTCAATACCACGGGTAGGCTCATCAAGAATCAGAATATCCGGTTCTGCAAACATCCATTTTGCAAGAAGGACTTTCTGTTGGTTACCACCGCTCAAATTACCTACATTTTGCTCCACAGACGGACATTTTGTTTTCAGTTTCTTTCTGTATTCCTCTGCTATTGCATACTCTTTATCTGCGTCAATAACCTTTCCATTACTGATTCCCTTCATGTTTGCAAGTGAAGTATTCATCTTAATGGATTTGGAAAGGATCAGACCATTTCCTTTTCTGTCCTCTGTGACATAAGCAAGCTTGTTATCGATTGCTTCCTGTACAGTATTCAGCTTTACTTCTTTTCCGTTCATAAATACCTGACCGGAAATCTTAGTTCCATAGCTTTTTCCGAAAATACTCATGGCAAGTTCTGTACGTCCTGCACCCATAAGTCCGGAGATACCTACAACTTCCCCTTTATGCACCTTAAATGATACATTATCCACTACTTTACGTTCTGAGTACAGCGGATGATAGACATTCCAGTTCTTAACCTCCATGGAAACATCTCCAATCTTTACACCTGGACGTTTCGGGAATCGGTCTGTCATCTCACGGCCTACCATACCCTGGATAATACGCTGCTCGGAAAAGTCATCTTTCTTCTTATCCAAAGTCTCGATAGTAGATCCATCACGGATAACTGTAATCTTATCCGCAACATAGGAAATTTCATTTAGTTTATGGGAAATGATAATAGATGTCATTCCCTGTTTTTTGAACTTCAGAAGCAATTCCAGCAGAGCCTGAGAATCATCCTCATTTAAAGATGCTGTCGGCTCGTCCAGGATCAGAAGCTTGGCATTTTTTGCCAGTGCCTTGGCGATTTCTACCAGCTGCTGTTTACCTACACCAATATCCTTGATCAAAGTTCTGGAGGATTCTTCAAGTCCTACTATTTTCAGATATTTATCTGCTTCTCCGTAGGTTTCATTCCAGTTAATAGATAATGAACTTCCTCTTTCATTGCCCAGATACATATTTTCACCGATCGTCATATATGGGATCAGCGCCAGTTCCTGGTGAATGATTACAATTCCTTTTTCTTCACTGTCTTTAATTGTATTGAATTTACAGATTTCACCGTTATAAATAATATTACCATCGTATGTTCCATACGGATAAATACCACTTAATACATTCATCAGGGTAGATTTACCGGCTCCATTTTCACCGACCAGAGCGTGGATCTCGCCCTCTTCCACCTGAAGATTAACGTTATCCAGTGCTTTTACACCTGGGAAAGTTTTGGTAATATTTTTCATTTCCAGAAGTATCTTAGCCAATTTTGTTTCCCTCCCTTTTATAAATCATGCCTGCGACGGGCAGCCCTATAGCAATCCCAGGAAATACTGAATTACATTATTTTCTGGGATTGCTATAGATTAACACAGGCGGGTGGTATTCCCGCCTGTATGATCAATTTTTATTACTTAATCTGATCTTCTGTATAGTATCCGGAATCGATCAGCATTTCTTTGTAATTGTCAACAGTGACAACAACCGGATCGCAAAGGTATGTCGGGATAACACCTGTGCCGTTATCATAGGATTCTGTATCATTAACTTCCGGTTCTTCACCTTTCATGATGGAATCAACCATTCCAACAACCGCTGTTGCAAGAGCACGTGTATCCTTGAATACGGACATAGCCTGTTTTCCTGCTACAAGGTTCTTAACATTTGGTGTATCACAGTCCTGACCTGTGATGATCGGATATTCTCCTGTATAGGAAGCTGCAAGAGCATTTTCTACGCCAAGTGCTGTAGAGTCATTGGAGCAGAGAACTGCATCAAGATTTGAACCGTCTGAGTAGTTACCTGCGATAATTGTATCCATTCTGTCCTGAGCCTTTGCACTGTCCCAGTTAGCAGTTGCAACCTGCTCAAATTCTGTCTGTCCGGATTTAACTACCAGCTTACCTTCATCAATATATTTCTGAAGTACATCCATTGCTCCACCGAAGAAGAAGTTACAGTTATTGTCACCAGGATCACCTGTGAACAGCTCAATATTAAACGGTCCGTCCTGATTGTCGAGATCAAGTGCATCTACTAAATATTCGCCCTGTTTCTGACCTACCTTGTAATTATCAAATGTTGCATAATAAGTAACTGCATCTGAGTTCATAAGCAGACGGTCATAAGAAATAACCGGGATTCCTGCTTCTTTAGCCTGTTTCAGTGGCTCACCAAGACTGCTTCCGTCGATAGATGCCACAACCAGAAGATCACATCCGTTTGCAACCTGATTCTCAAGCTGTGAAACCTGTGTGCTTACATCGTTAGATGCATACTGAAGGTCTACTTCATAGCCGGCTGCTTCCAGCTCTTTCTTCATGTTCTCGCCATCCTGATTCCATCTCTGAAGATCTTTTGTAGGCATTGTAACACCGATCAGTTTCTTGTCATCCGCTTTAACAGCTACTCCCGGGATAACTACCATTCCAGCTACCATTGATGCACAAAGAATTGCAGATACGACTTTCTTTCTCATTGTAAAAATCCTCCATTTCTTTTTACGTTTCTCACGTTTTCTTGATGATGTTACTATAGCACAGGGCTATCTGGACATGGTTGGCAAGAAACAAGACATTTTAAGAAAAACAAAAAATGCCCTGCACAGGACAGGACATTTTTGTTGCAAGATAATGCTATATACTGATTTACTCTTACATCTGCAAAAGCAGCCGGATAATCTCTGAATATTTTATTTAACTGTAATCCGCATTCAGATAAACTTCATCTCTGCGGTGGAAACCTCCTTCAATGATCACCTTATCTATATTCTCTTTTGTCACTGCAGTTGGTTCAAGGATGCAGGAAGGAATCTCATAAGTTCCGTCATTTACTGTTTCTGTCACATCTTCCAGTTCTGCAACTCCCTTTCCACTACCCATTTCCACTGCATATTTCGCTGCTTTTCTTGCCAGATCTTCAATTGGTTTAAAAGCAGTCATATACTGTGTTCCTTCTACTATTCTCTGACAGGCTGCAAGATCTCCATCCTGACCTACAACAACCACATTTCCGGCAAGCTGATTCTCTGCCAGTACCTGTACGACCTGACTGGCAATGTCATCATTTCCGCACATAATTCCCTTAACATGAGGATATTTTTCCAGGGCTTCCTCCACATATCCGGCAGCCAGTTCTGCTGTCCAGCCATCACAGTTAGCTTCATAAACCACATGCAGATCTGTGTCTGCAAGCATATCATCAAACCCCTGTTTCACCATCTGGACATTATTATCTGAAGAGGATCCCTGTATCATAAAGACATCTCCTCCCTGAGGAAGTGCATTGACAAGTGCCTGTGCCATGATCTCACCCACCTTACGGTTATCAAAGGAAATGTACAGATCTGTATTGGCATTATTGACCATTCTGTCATAGGAAATAACCGGAATTCCCGCACTCTGTGCCTTCTGTATGGCATCTGAAAGTGCTCCACAGTCTCTTGCGATCACAACGATCACATCCACCTGCTTATTTATAAAGTATTCAATCTGACTGATCTGCTCTTTGACATCTGCACCTGCATCCTGCACATTTACCTCTGCTCCCAGTTCTCTGGCAGTCGCCACAAATACATCTCTGTCGCGGATCCATCTTTCTATAACAAAAGAATCCACTGTAAGTCCGATCTGAACCTTATCCTCTTCCTTATTTTCTTCTGCTGTTTTTTCATTCTTATTCTGTTTTTGTTCTGAAGAGGAACCACATCCTGTCAGCAGTATCATCCCTGTACAAAATGCCAGTATTCCAAGCAGCAGCTTTCCGCAATTCTTTTTTGTCTTATATAATTTCATCAGCCTAACCTCTCTCTGAACTCACTAGGCGTAACTCCTTCATACTTCTTGAAAATCCTGCTGAAGTAATTGGGATCACTGTATCCCGACTGTGCACATATCTCCTTAATGGAAAGTCTGGAATCCTGCAGAAGTTCTCTGGCATTTTTCAGACGTATTTCTGTAAGATATTCAATAAAGTTCTTACCTGTTTCCTGTTTAAAAAGTTTACTGAAATAATACGGACTGATATCTACCTCTCTTGAAACATCATCCAGAGAAATATCCCTGCGGAAATTTTCATTGATATATTCCTTTGCTCTGTCAATAATACTGCCAGCTTCTTTTTCCTTGGAATTCTCCAGTTTCGTACAGATTTCTCTCGTCTTATCCAGAAACCACTTCTTCAGATTTTCTATATCCGTACAGGACTGAAGCTCCCGGATATAGCTTCTCCTGCTGTTAACATTATATTTCAAAGTTCCTGCAAAGAATGCCCTGCGTTCCGCATTCATCACCATCTCCAGGATTTTAATCTCAATGTCTTCTCTTGTGACGGCCTGCTGACTGTGCATCCATTCAAAAAATCCCTCTGCGCAGTTCATCGCTCCCGCAGCATCCTTCTCAAGGATCCTCTTCTGATATCTGATTTCCAGGTCTCTTGGATATTCCCCGTCATATTTCTGTGCCGCCGGTACATCCTCGATATGCACTACATGACTGATGCTCTCTCTCAGTGCGACCACCGCTTCCTTAAAAGATTCCTTCACGCTTCCAAGTTCTTTGACCCTTCCGATTCCACAGCGGAACATACTGTCGATCCGGTTTTCAAATTTATGTACCATATTTCTGGCTCTTGTGACAATTGCAACTCTGTCTTCGTAATCTTCTTTCGCATTTTCATAAGGAACAAGCAGTACGATCCTGTTTCCCATAATAGGACCTACAAGGCATTCAAAGAATCCCTGTGCGATTTCACGAAAAGTAGAATAAAATTTGTTTGCCTTTACACTTGCACCTACTGCATTACTGAGCACCCCATTTTCCATAGAATCTCCAAATTCTATGACCATCATATAACCGTATTTCTGACGGATATCAAGAAGCTGTGTATAATTATCCTGATAAGTAACAAAATCATCCTGCAGAAGAATATTATTGATATATCCACTCTCAATCATAGGTACCACTGTCTCCAGTTTCTCTCTGATCAGGAGATCATCGCTTCTCTTCTGCCGTATCTGATCTACCTTTGTCATCATCTTCGCGCAGGTTTCCAGAATTACTTTCTTATTTACAGGCTTTGTGAGAAACTCCTGAACTCCCAGGTTCACTGCTTCTTTTGCATAATTAAACTTATCATATGCAGTTATGATCACAAAAACTGCTGAGCTGTTAAATTTCTGAATTTCCCTGATTGCCTGGATTCCGCTTATTCCCGGCATCTGGATATCCATAAAACAGATATCCGGCGGATATGCCTGTGCCATCTCCACCACAACTCTGCCTGACTTTGCACAGTGGATCTCACATTCATTTCCATATTCAGTTTCAATAATTTTCTTTAATGATTCCAGCATGATACCTTCATCATCTGCCAGCAAAATTCTATACATCTTCTCTCACTCCCATAATACTTCTCTTAGTTTTCATGCACAGGTATATAGATTACTGCTTCTGTGCCTTTTCCTTCACCTTCACTGTTAATCTCCATAAGCCCTGATTCCTCATAATAAAGTTCCAGACGACTGATCACATTATTCATACCGATTCCTGTAGAATCACCTTCTTCATTTCTGCGCTCTCTGTTTCCTGACAGAACACCCTCTATCTGTTCCTGCGTCATTCCCTTTCCATTATCTTTCACGCTGATACGTATATAATCTGCATCTCCTGTAACTGTGAGATGTATTTTTCCTTCCCATTCAATGTCACGTATTCCATGATTGACTGCATTTTCCACAACCGGCTGCAAGATCATACTTGGCATACGCACATTCTCCAGTGATTCATCCACCTCCTTGCTGAAATGGATATCTCCGGCGAACCGGACATTCAGAATATAAATATAGTTATCAACAGCCTCCAGTTCTTCTCCCAATGTGGCGTCTTCCTGTCCTTTTTTTACATTATAGCGAAAAAAATCCGCCATTTTCTCTACAAAAATCCCGGTCTGCTCTGCATCCTCCATCATTGCAAGCTGTGCTCCTGCATTCAGGGAATTAAACAGAAAGTGCGGATTGATCTGTGACTGAAGATATTTCAGCTGTGCTTCTTTCAGATGATTTTCCATAAGAAGCTCCCTCTCCATCATCTGCTGCTCTTTCTCCATACTTGCTTTCGTCCTTGCCATATACAGATCAAGATTCTCTACCATTGTATTAAACGCTCTGGTTACTGTTCCCAGTTCATCCTGTGCATCTGTATCGTGCATCTTTACATGGAAATTTCCCTGACCTACCAGTTGTGCTGTCTCTGCCATATTGGAAAGGGGAACAAACATATTTCTGGTGGCCTGGATGAGCAGAAGCATTCCACCGGCTACAATTATGATCATAATAACTGAATTGCTTATCTCCAGATATCTCATCACTGCACGAAGTACTGCATAAGTACTGGAGTTCTCCTGAAACATCAGGTTATTCAGTTCGTCAATAGATGACTGGATATATCTGTAAAGCTTTGTTGCATCATCATATTTACGCTTATACTGCTCAACGTTCCTTCCTCGTTTGGCAGCTACCGTTTCCGCAGTACAGTCCAGATATGTTTCCGACATTTTCCGGATATTCCGTTCCAGAAGCTTTACGGGATCATTGATATTATCTTCATTAAGTTTCTCAAGTTCATTTCTGTATTTTGCCTCATTCTGATAATAATCAAGAAGTGTCTGAGAATTCTTAACCTTAAGATACTTATACATATTATCCTGTACCTTCTCAAATACCTGTGAAAGTTCGGTAAGCTCTGCATTACTGGCATAAACATTATCCATCTTTTGCATGGAATTATTGATCCGCACATAAAAAAGCATATTCATGGCAAAAAGAAGGACTGCGATCATACCCACCTCTATAACGATTTTACTGACCAGTGAAAAATCTTTCCAGCGCAGCTGCTTCATCCGGACACCCCCTTCCTTCTCATTTCCCGTACTACATCCTTGTCCAGAAAATTAATATCCACATTATAATAAGAATTGGTCCTTCCATCTTTCTGATATGCTGTCAGAGCCTCTATACTGTATCTGCCAAGCTGCTCTGTATCCACATCACAGGTAACAGAGATCACTCCCTTTTCCACTGCTGTAAGAATATCTTCAGAGCTGTAATATCCTATGATCGTAACCTTTCCTGCAAGATTAAAGTCCAGTACTGCCTGACGTGCGCATTCTGTAGTTTCCTCATCCATGCACACGAGAATATCCGGTACTTTATCTTTCTGCTGAAAAATATCTGTTACCGCTTCTTCTGTCTCAAAAGTCCCTGTTAAGCGAAGATTTTTTCCTGTTATCTGGATATTTTGCGAAGGACCCGCCTTTGCCTGGGCTGCATTGCTAATCTGTGTATATATCTGGCTCTGGTTCATATCATCAATATTTTTCTTCAACAGAATAAGAATACTTTCCGTATCCTCAGTCACATATTCCGCTACCTTTTCGCCATAGACACTTCCAAGCTGATAATCACTGACACCCACGAAACTCTGACGCTTGCTGTGAACTGCATCTCCCATTACAGAAACAACCGGAATTCCTTTCTGAACAGCCTCATTTATCTTCGCTTCCAGTCCCTGCTCCCCACTGTACTGCAGGATGATTCCATCTGAATTTGAAGCAATACTCATATTCATATAATCAAGCTTACTGTAATCGCTCTCCCTTCCACTGCCTCTCAGTTCAAGAATTGCATCATTCTTTTGCGCCCATTCCTGTGCACAGTCATAAACCGCCTGCCAGAAAGAAGAATTCGGACTGTCTACGATCATATCGTATTTATATTTACACATCACCTCATTCTTCTCTTCCAGACTACTCCCCCCGGACAGTCCCTCACAATAAGACTCTCCTATCATATAAAAAAGCACTAAAATTCCTGCCAGTGCAAAGAAAACCAGCAGTTTTGTCCGTTTCTTTTTCATCTCAATCTCCGTAAATTCTTTCTTCGATATTTTGCAGAATCTATTATACAATAAATCGGTATGAATTGCTTTCTTTTTTTCATATACTGTAATGATTACATCTGCTGTCGTTACTGTTCACTCCGTTCACAGTAACGTAGCCAAAATTCATTCCAGATTGCCTGCGGCAATGGAATTTTGGCTCGTATGTCTCGGGATTTTGGCATATTCATGCCAAAACACCTCGCGGGATAGTGGTATGCGAACAGTAACCTGCTGTCTCTTTCATTCTGACACAGATATTCACACCCTGTGTTCCGGAGTCAGAGGGATATTTTTATGAGGAGTATCTTTGCATGAAGCGGACTTTAATATTTTTTGGAATATTATGCATGATTTTTTTTCTGCTCTTTTCTTCTGTTGACAGACGCACACAGTTCCTTACTTCACTGGCAGGTCCCGGTATGCTTTCCCTTGTAAAACAGGCATCTGCAAAAGCTACAGCTTCTGAGAATTTTTTAACTGACACCATTGCCGGGATTCCCGTTGAAGAACCTCCCAGAATCGCATTGACCTTTGATGACGGTCCCAATGCCCGGTATACCCCCATACTTCTGGATGGATTAAAAAAAAGAAACATCCGGGCATCTTTCTTTCTGATAGGCGAGAACATTGAAGGAAACGAAGACATACTCCTGCAAATGCGAAAAGACGGACATCTTATCGGAAATCACACCTGGGATCATGTACAGCTTGACAAGATACCGGCGGAGAAAGCCAGACTGGAAATTGAAAAAACAAATAACAGAATCTATGAAGCTTCCGGAATTTATCCTTCTTATGTGCGACCGCCTTTCGGCGCATGGATCAAGGATATGGAACTTTCTGTCACCATGCTTCCCGTATTCTGGGATGTAGACACTCTGGACTGGCAAAGCAAAAACATCGATTCTATCCTGTCTATCGCCCAGAAACAGGTTCATGACGGTTCTATCATCCTGATGCATGACGGCTATCAGACATCTGTGGATGCAGCCCTGAAAATCGCTGATCTTTTTACTGAAAAAGGCTATGTTTTTGTCACTGCAGACCAGCTCCTGCTCACATAAAAGATTTGCTTTTTCCTGCCTGATTCGTTATACTGTTATACAAAGCTTGTACAGATTTCTCTGTAGCAGGATTATCCGCAGAGTATGCTGTACATCATTATATACAAAAGGAGTAATTAAACGAATGGACAGACTATTTAACATGGACAACAAATTCTTCACCGTCATGGGACGCGTGGCTGATCTTATTATGCTTAATGTGGTCTTTCTGATCTGTTGTCTGCCAATCGTGACTATTGGTGCGTCACTGACTGCACTCCACTATGTCACACTGAAAATGGCACGTAACGAAGAATCTTATATTATCAGAAGCTTCTTCAAATCCTTTAAGCAGAACTTCAAACAGGCAACTGTCATCAATCTTATCATGCTTGCAGTTGCAGCTATCCTTTACATGGATATGCGTATTGTAGGTAATATCAGCGGAACAATGTCTCAGGTATTGTATATCGTTTTCTTTGCATTTGGTATCCTTTATATGATGGTATTTCTGTATATTTATCCGGTGCTTGCCAAATTCTACAACTCCATCAAAAACACCTTCCGCAATGCATTCCTGATGGCTATCCGTCATCTTCCGTATACAGTCCTGATGGCAGTCATCACTCTGTTACCTGCAGGCGTGTTTTTTATCAAAAGTTTCCGCATACAGTCCATGGCCATCATGCTTCTGTGCCTGTTTGGATTTGCACTGGAGGCATTTATCAACGGACATTTTCTGGTAAAGATTTTTGATAATTATATTCCGGCTGATGCAGATACCCAGGATACAGACCTTCAGAACGGAAACTCTGCAGAAACTTCATCAGCAGAAAATGATCACACAGTATGACCAAATGGGGAGAGAAACCATACCACTCTCTGGACTATATGCTGAGAGAGCGGTTTGGAGAAAAGGTTTATAAGGTCACGCTAAATGGCGGCATGTCCTGTCCCAACAGAGACGGTAAGATTGGAACCCGCGGCTGCATCTTCTGCAGCGCAGGAGGAAGCGGAGATTTCGCTGCAGATGCCGCACTTTCCATCACTGACCAGATAGAAAGCCAGATCAGTATCCTTTCACAGAAACGTCCGATTCATAAATATATTGCCTATTTCCAGGCGTACACAAATACCTACGCACCTGTGGAATATCTGGAGAAAATTTTTACAGAAGCAATCTCTCATCCAAAGATAGTTGCTCTTTCCATCGGCACCAGACCAGACTGCCTCAGTCCTGAAATCGTGGCACTTTTGTCCCGGTTAAATAAACAGAAACCTGTCTGGATCGAGCTTGGACTTCAGACAATCCATGAGTCCACTGCCAGGTATATCCGAAGGGGATATCCTCTCTGCGTTTTTGATGATGCCGTAAAACGCCTGCGAAAAGAAAATATCGAAGTAATCGTGCATACAATCCTCGGATTGCCCGGTGAAAACACAGCAGATATTCTGGAAACCATGGAATACCTCAACCATATGGATATTCAGGGAATCAAACTGCAGTTACTTCATGTGCTTCGCGGCACTGATCTGGCAGCAGATTACGAGAAAGGACTGTTTCAGACTTACGAACGGGATGAATACATCTCTCTCCTTATAAACTGTCTGGAACATCTCAGACCGGATATGGTTATACACCGCATCACAGGCGACGGCCCCAAAGATCTGCTGATCGCACCACTGTGGGCAAGCCGTAAACGTGAGGTATTAAATATGCTGCATCACAGGATGAAAGAAGAACAAAGCTACCAGGGAAGACTGTTTTCACACTAAAAGATTCTCTGCTACTCTATGCAAAGGAGGGATAAAATGGCAACACCATTCACAGTTTACAAATTAATCGTGTTATACATGCTTCAGAATACCGAAAATACCCTGACAAATTCGCAGATTTCAGAATTTATCCTGGACCGGGAATATACAAACTATTTCCATCTCCAGCAGGCAATCTCAGAACTGGTAGAGGCAGAACTGATCACCATGGACACCCGTTCCAATGTCTCCCATTACCGGATTACCGAAGATGGCATAAAGACTCTCTCCTTTTTCCAGAAAGATCTCTCTCCTGAGATCAAACAGGAAGTCAGAGAATACCTGAAATCTACCGGCTTCAAAGCCCAGGAGCGAATCGTCACCCCTGCCGATTATTACATCACCAAACAGGGAACCTATTCTGTAAGATGCCAGCTCATCGAAAAGGGCAACTCCCTCATCGACCTGAACATTGCAGCCCCAAACCTCGAGGCCGCACAGTCGATTTGTAAGAAATGGTCTACGCATTATCAGGAAATATATGCAAAAATAATGGAGGAGCTTTTATAGAGCTCCTCCTTTTAATTTAATTCTTTTAATTTAATTCTTCCCCACAGGATTCAATAACTTTCTTATACCAGTAAAAAGAATCCTTTCGTATTCTTGAAAAATCTCCTGTTCCGTCATCATTTTTATTCACATAAATCAGACCATATCTCTTCTTAAACTCACCTGTCGAAGCACTAACAAGATCCGTGCATCCCCAACAGGTATATCCCATCAATTCTACCCCATCATGGATTGCTTCTTTCATCTGTTCTATGTGAAGACGCATATATTCAATACGGTACTCATCATGAATTCTTCCATCTTCTGTTAACTGATCCACTGCACCAAGACCATTTTCTACAATCATAATCGGAATCTGATAACGATCATAAATCTGATTCAGCACATATCGAAGTCCCACTGCATCAATCTGCCAGCCCCAATCAGATGCTTTTAGATATGGATTTTTGAGATTATCTCCTCCGTTTCCGGCAGTCGTTTCGCCCTCTTTTGTTACACTTACACAGTTACTGGAATAGTAACTGATAGATACAAAATCAACAGTACCATTTTTAAGTATCTGTGAATCCTCTGGCATTGTCTTCAATTCAATATTATGTTCTTCAAAAAATCGACTGGTAAATCCCGGATAATACCCTCTTACATGAACATCTCCTGCAATAGAATTATGAATCTGTCCAAATTTCTGTGCATAAAGAACATCCTGCGGATGACAGGTATATGGATATCCGTTATGATAAGCCAACATACATCCCAGTTTATTCTCTTTATCAATTTCATGTGCCATAGAAACTGCACGTGCACTCGCTACAAGCTGATGATGCATTGCCTGATAACGACTTTGTTCACATACATCTTCCGGATCCAGCATTCCTGCACAGAATACTGCACCAAAAGGCTCTGTCAGCATATTGATTTCATTAAAAGTAAGCCAGTATTTTACTTTTCCTTTATACCGCTCAAATAAAACTTTGGCAAAGCGAAGATAAAAGTCTATCAGCTTACGGTTTTTCCATCCCCCATATTTCAAAGAAAGATGAAGTGGATTTTCATAATGTGAGATCGTAACTAACGGCTCAATTCCATATTTTCTTAATTCATCAATTACACCATCATAAAACTTAAGTCCTTCTTCATTAGGTGTTTCTTCATCCCCATTTGGAAATACTCTGGACCATGAAATAGAAAAACGATATACTTTAAATCCCATTTCGGCAAACAATGCAATATCTTCTTTCCAATGATGATAAAAATCTGTTGCCTGATGATTCGGATAAAATTCTTCTTCCAGCGGAACTGGCGGTGTCAGTCTACGTTCCTTATCCACACTTCCTCCTGTAAGGATATCTGCGATTGAAGGGCCTCTTCCTCCCTCATCCCATCCGCCTTCATACTGATTTGCTGCTGTTGCACCTCCCCAAAGGAAATTCTGCGGCATACGATTATAATTTTTCATGTCTTTTCTCTCCAATTTTTAAACAACAGTCTTTTTATACCACTGTCAGAAATTTATCCCCCGCATTAATTGCGGTATTTTCTTTTTCCATACATACTGCTTTAATGTAATCGGAAATATTTGTCACTACCATTGGTGTGATCAGATTATATCCCTCTCCTTTAATTGCTTCCAGATCAAACTCAACAAGAAGAGTGCCTTTTTTTACTTTGTCCCCATCAGAAACATAAGATTTAAAATATTTGCCTTTTAAATTTACAGTATCAAGTCCAATGTGAATAAGTACTTCTGCGCCACTATCCGTTACAAACATAATTCCATGCTTGCTGTCCATAATATTGGCAACCGTTCCATCAGCAGGTGCATAAACTTTTCCTTCTTCCGGTATGATAGCAGCTCCATCTCCCAGTACTTTTTCTGCAAATGTTTTATCAGGAACATCAGAAAGTGCCTTTACTGTTCCTGATACCGGTGCACAAAGTTCAATCTTTTCTACAAGTGGTTTCGTATTATTCTGCGGCGTTTTTTCTGCTTCCTTTGACTCTGTTTTCTTTTCTTCCTGTTCAGGCTCAGCATCTTCAAATCCAAAAATAAATGTAAGAACAAAAGATGCTACAAATGATACAACAATCATAATAATTCCATAGAGCAGGTTACTCATTCCCTTTTCTCCAATAAATGCAGGAATAGCCATAATACAGTTCTGAGCAATATAAAGAGATACGTGAAGAAGCCCACCAACAATTCCACCAATTCCAGCTGCAATAGCTGCGGCCACAACCGGACGTTTAAGTTTAAGTGTAACACCATAAAGTGCCGGCTCTGTAATTCCCATCAGTGCAGATACACCAGCTGCACTTGCCAGCTGCTTCATGTTCTCATTTTTTGATTTCACTGCTACTGCAAAAGAAGAACCAGACTGTGCAATATTAGCGCATACCTGTGAAACGAAGATCAAACTATCTGTTCCGCCTGTTGCGATTGCATTCAGTCCGATTGGCGTTAAAGCATGATGCATACCTGTCATAACGATAAATGGGAAAGTTGCTGCCAAAATACCAACGATAATAAATCCAAGTTTTGCAGATAAAAAGTTAATTGCTACTGCCAGTCCATTACCAATAATTGTTCCCAATGGTCCTACTACGATCAGCGCGATCGGTGCACTGATAAGAATTACTAACGTAGGATTCAGAATCAATTTCACCATCTTCGGTGTAATACGGTCTACTAATAATTCAATATAATGTGTAATCCATACCATCAGAATTACCGGAATAACTGAATAGGAATACGTTGCTTTTGTAATCGGCAATCCAAAAAGTGTAATAGCAGCATCTGAAGCTACCATACTGACAAATGCCGGACTTAGGTAAACACCTGCGATAAACAATGCCAATGATTGATTTACCCGGAAAACTTTAGCCGCATTTGCAGCAATCAGGAATGGCATAAAATAAAAGGTAACATCACCAATCATACTGATTACCTGATATGTACTGCTGGTATCAGTTACAAGATGGAATGTGGTAAGTAATGAAAGTACAACTTTGATCATACCAGCTGCTGTAAGAGCAGGAATCATCGGTGTCATACATCCGGTAATCGAATCAATAATTTTTGATACTACACTCTTAGAACTCTGAGACTCGGCTGCTGGCGCATCATCAGTCGGAACCCCTTTGTTCTCCAGTGCCTTGTACATCTCATTTACTTCATTTCCGGCAATTACCTGAAACTGATCTTCATGCCAGTTTACTCCGGAAATTCCTGAGACTTTCAAAATTTCTTTTTCATTGATCTTCGTTCTGTCCTTTACATAGAAACGAAGTCTTGTCATGCAGTGAAACAGACGGGTAATATTTTCTTTTCCGCCAAGCGCTGCAATAAGTGTGTCTGCAATTTCTGCATAGTCCTTTTTCATTCTGGGACCTCCTTTAATAATAAATATTAGAATTTATGATTAAAGGTCTTGCCTGAAAAGATGTGCTTTATTTTACTCAAAACACATTTCAGTAACAATCCATTAACACCTTAATTATAAAGTTTCCAACCGTTTCTGGTCTTCTGTGATTTTCTGAATATGAATCGTAAGATACAGCATTTCGTCTTCTGTCAGCTGATAGTGGTATTCATCTTCCATCATCAGATAAATCATTTTCACACATCCATATGCGTCTTTATACTGCTCTTTGATAATCTGAAACAGCTCTCCATTTTCATCATAATGAAGCTCTTTATGAAGAAATCTCTGTGCAAAATATTTCAGATGAGTAAGAAAACGCTGATAATACAGATTCTCTTCCTGGAATTTTAAATTATCATAATATTTCTGAACTATATCCAAAATCTTATGTACAATAATCGAAATCTGATAACTGTCTGTTTTACTTCCATCTTCTGCATTGACAAAATGCAATGCAAAGAATCCTGCCTCATCCACTACCAGATTTACCTGAAATGTCTGATTTACTCTTTTTAAAAGTTCTAAACCTATTTCATATTCTTTATGATAGAGTTGTTTTATATCCAATAAAAGCATATTTTGAATCTGAATTCCCTGATTCAGTCTGGATATTGCCCCCATAATATGATCACTCAGCGAAAAATAAATACTATCATTTAACTCCAGTCCTTGTTTCTCTTTCACTTCATTCACATAAGCTTCTACAAAATCCAGATATTTTTCCGGAATAGAAGCAAAATATCCCTGTATCTCTTTACTGATCTGTGCTGTTTCCGCAGTAAAAATCTTTTCGATCAAAGTTTCATCAACCTGCTGCCCTTTTTTCTTTTGAAATGCAATCCCGCACCCCTTTACAATAATCTCATGACCCTGTTTATCTTTGGATAGAATCAGATTATTATTTAAAATCTTATAAATAGTCATAAGCTCCCTCTCCCCTGCTGCCAGATAAATAAAAAAAGACCATTACAGTATATAGAAATTCTCTTTATATACTATAAGGTCTTGCCTGACGATAAAAAATATTCCAGTAACAATCCTTCTGAACGATTTATAGTTTATTCAACTGCTATATGCAAGAATAGCAGAAAATTTTCCTTCTGTCTATCTGGAAAAATAGATAAAATAATTCTTTATTTTTTGTGAACTTTTTCTAAATTTTTCGCTTTATATTAACCTATAGCTTTTTTTATAATACTGTTATGGAAGTATTGACTCAAATGCGATAAGCCTTTGTCTTTCTTTATCATTAATTACTGATACCGTGTTACCAGTTACCGTTCACTCCATGCCCAACAACTTAAAATCAGTCGCTGTTACTCCATCTACAGCAACACACTTCGTGATGCATAGAATTTATGCCAATCTTTACAAAAAAACTTTAATACGTTATACTTAAGCAAATATATGTTCTTATAGTCACCACGGTCGGCGCAAAACGTGTGCCACCGGCACACTGCACCATCAAATCATCAACAGATAATTATTTTATGGAGAAAATTATGGATTTATTTGAATATGCAAAATCAAAAACTCTGGATCAGGAGTCTCCTCTTGCTTCCAGACTGCGCCCTACTACCCTGGATGAAGTAGTAGGCCAGCAACACATTATCGGAAAAAACACCTTGCTCTACAGAGCAATAAAGGCAGATAAACTAACCTCAGTTATCTTCTACGGCCCTCCGGGAACAGGCAAAACCACTCTGGCAAAAGTAATTGCCAACACCACAAGCGCTGAATTTACCCAGATCAACGCCACCGTAGCCGGCAAAAAAGATATGGAAACTGTTGTCAAAGAAGCACAGCAGAATCTCGGAATGTACGGAAAGAAAACCATCCTCTTCATCGACGAGATTCACCGTTTCAACAAAGGTCAACAGGATTATCTCCTTCCATTTGTAGAAGACGGAACCATCATTCTTATCGGCGCAACAACAGAAAATCCATACTTTGAAGTCAATGCGGCTCTTATCTCCCGCTCCATCATCTTCGAACTGAAATCTCTGGAAATTCCTGAGGTAAAAGAACTCATCCTCAGAGCAGTCAACGATAAGAAAAAAGGAATGGGAAACTATAAAGCCCAGATAGATGAAAACGCACTCGATTTCCTCGCAGACATGGCAGGCGGAGATGCCAGAAATGCTCTCAACGCCATCGAACTTGGTATCCTTACTACGCCAAGAAGTGAAGACGGAATCATTCACATCACCCTTGATGTCGCTTCCCAGTGCATCCAGAAACGAGTAGTCCGCTACGACAAAAACGGAGACAATCATTACGATATCATCTCCGCTTTCATCAAAAGTATGAGGGGGTCAGACCCCGACGCTGCAGTCTATTACCTTGCAAAAATGCTCTACGCCGGAGAAGACGTCAAATTCATTGCCCGCAGAATTATGATCCTCGCCTCCGAAGACATCGGAAATGCTGATCCTCAGGCCCTCTGCGTAGCAGTCGCCGCAGCCCAGGCAGTAGAACGCGTAGGAATGCCCGAGTCCCAGATCATCCTCTCTCAGGCAGTCACCTACATGGCCTGCGCCCCCAAAAGCAACTCCGCAGTCAACGCCATCTTCGCTGCCATGGACTCCGTCAAACGCACAAAAACCACAGTCCCGCCACACCTCCAGGACGCCCACTACGGCGGCCACGAAAAACTGGGCCACGGCATCGGCTACAAATACGCCCACGACTACCCAAACCACTACGTACACCAACAATACCTCCCCACCGAAATCCAGGGAGAACACTTCTACGAACTCTCCGAAATGGGCTACGAGAAAACCTTAAAAGAATACCAAACCAAAATCAAATCCCAGTCTTAATAAAAAAATCTGGCAGAAATACTTTTCTGCCTGGATTTTTTTATTCCTACACAATTTACTTCCACACCCAAAATCCCCAGACATACATTTATTTCCTATAACCAATACACAGCGCAGAAAAAAGCAGCCCCCAAAAAAGAGAGACTGCCCTTTTCATCATTTAATTCCCATAACTTCCATCTGCGCCAGAATCGCATCCACACACTTCTCAAATCCCAGCTTTCCTGAATTCAGGCACAGATCATAATTTGTCGCATCACTCCAGTCCCCGCCTGCAAATTTACGATAATAATCCTGTTTTCTCTTATCATCTTTGCGAAGGAACTTCTCAATTTCCTCATCACCACCGCTAATCTTCTCTCTGGACTTCTCAACACGGAATTCCCATGGTGCATGAATAAATACTCTCAGTGTATTCGGTCTGTCTCTGAACACATAATTCACGCATCGTCCCACGATTACGCATGGCTCCTTCTCAGCCAGATCATTCGCAACCTTTGCCTGATAATTAAAAATATTCTCATCAGAAATAAATCCCTTCTGATCCGGTGCTATCAGTGCCCCTTTATAAAGACCGGTCTTATTAAACAGTGACGCTTTTACTTTTGTCCCTTCTTCAACCTGACCAAATAACTTTACATCAATACCGCTCTCATCTGAAGCCATCTGAATGATCTCTTTACCATAAAAAGGAACTCCCAATCTCTTAGCCAACATCTGGCCAACTGTACGTCCACCGCTTCCATACTGTCTCGCAATGGTAATTACAAAATTCTCCATAAAACCCCTCCTGTTTATTCTCCAAGATATGCCTTCTGAACAGACTCATCATGAAGAAGATCACTTGCCTTACCTTCCAGTGTAATCCTTCCGGTCTCAAGAACATAAGCTCTGTCAGCAATAGAAAGAGCCTTCTTCGCATTCTGCTCAACCAGCAGAACCGTTGTTCCGCTCTCACTTACCTCTTTAATAATATCAAAGATCTCATTTACAAAGATTGGTGAAAGACCCATGGACGGCTCGTCCATCAGAATGATCTTTGGCTGACTCATCAGCGCACGTCCCATAGCGAGCATCTGCTGCTCACCACCACTTAAGGTACCTGCTGTCTGATTCTGACGTTCCTTCAAACGTGGAAAACGTTTATACACTTTCTCAATGGTCGCATCAATCTCATTTTTATCAGATCTTGTAAAAGCACCCATCTTCAGATTCTGAAGAACAGTCATATTTGCAAACACACGTCTTCCTTCCGGAACATGTGCCATACCCATTGTTACGATTTTGTGAGGCGGAACCTTTGTGATATCCTGTCCGTCATAAATAATATGTCCTGATTTTGCACGAAGAAGCCCGGTCACTGTATGCAGAGTAGTAGTCTTACCTGCACCATTGGCACCGATCAGCGCAATAACCTCACCTTCATTTACAGAGAAAGAAACACCCTTCAATGCCTGAATCATTCCATAATAAACCTGTATGTCCTGTACTTCCAGTAATGCCATCTGTCTCTCCTCCTATTCTCCAAGATATGCCTTGATAACTTCCGGATCATGGAGCACATCTGAAGTCTTGCCCTGTCTCAGAACATGACCGAAGTTCAGTACAGTCAGCTCCTCACAGATACCTGAAACCAGCTTCATATCATGCTCGATCAGAAGAATGGTCATATCAAAGTTATCACGAACAAAACGGATGGTATCCATCAGTTCCTCAGTTTCATTGGGGTTCATACCAGCTGCCGGCTCATCCAGAAGAAGAAGCTTCGGCTTTGTTGCCAGTGCTCTGGCAATCTCCAGCTTTCTCTGCTTACCATAAGGAAGGTTGGATGCAAGGATATCTGCCTCTTTGTCCAGATCAAACACTTTAAGAAGCTTCATTGCTTCCTCATTCATGGTTTTCTCAACCTTAAAGTATTTCGGAGTATGTACAATACTTGTAAAAAGGCTGTATTTATCATGATTGTGAAGTCCTGCCTTTACATTGTCCAGCACACTCATCTGATGGAACAGACGGATATTCTGGAATGTTCTGGCAATTCCTGCCTTGTTGATATCAATGGTACTCTTTCCTGTGATATCCTGTCCGTCCAGATTGATGATTCCCTCATCCGGCTTATACACACCTGTAAGAAGATTAAAGATTGTAGTCTTACCTGCACCATTCGGACCGATCAGACCATAAAGCTGTCCTTTCTCGATGGAGACATGGAAATCATCCACTGCATGAAGACCGCCGAATGAAATATTTAAATGATTTACTTCCAGCAATGCCATAGCTTATGCCTCCTTTTTCTTAAATTTACTGAAAAGACGCTCTCTCATCTCGATTGCCTTAGGTGCCCAGTTGATCAGCATCATTACGATCAGCACGATTGCATAGAACAGCATACGGTAATCACTGAGTCCACGCAGAAGCTCAGGAAGAAGGTTCAGAATCACTGCTGCAATAATAGAACCACGCATATTTCCAATTCCACCGAGAACTACGAATACCAGGAACATGATAGACATGTTATAACCGAAGTTCTTCGGAAGTGCTGTTAAAGTTGCAAGATTATGAGCATAAAGCACACCGCCGATACCGGCTAATGCTGCTGAGATTGCAAATGCTTTCAGTTTATACTTTGTGATATCAATACCAATTGATTCCGCTGCAATACGGTTATCACGGATTGCCATGATCGCACGTCCGTCTCTGGAATTGATCAGGTTCAGAACTACGAATAAAGTAACCAGGATCAGAATCACACCTATAGTAAAGGTTGACTGTCTCGGTGTACCTGTGATACCCATGGCACCACTGATAATCATTTTTCCACCAGGCTCCATTCCAAGAGACATCTGGTCTTTCATGGAAAAATGGATTCCGTTGCTGTCAATTCCTACATAAAGCACATTGATGATATTCTTAATGATCTCACCAAATGCCAGTGTTACGATAGCAAGGTAGTCACCTTTCAGACGAAGTACAGGAATACCGATCAGGAATCCAAAGATACCTGCACATACAGCTCCGATGATCAGAGCAACGAAGAAACGAAGTCCTGCATTTGTAAATGTATCCATAGTTGCCTTTGTAAATGCTGCACTGGTGAAAGCACCGATGCACATAAATCCGGCATGTCCAAGACTTAACTCACCCAGAATACCAACCGTCAGGTTCAGAGAAAGTGCCAGGATAATATATACACAAAGAGGCACCAGAAGACCCTGCATCAGGTTGGAAAGCAGATTCCCTGCGATCATTCCCTGTACGATCAGATATGCTGCAAGAACCATTCCGTATGTAATGAGATTGCTTTTTGTTGTTTTGTTTAATTTCTTCTTTTCCATGTCTGCCACCTCACACTTTCTCCTGAATGTTCTTACCAAGAATACCGGTAGGTTTCACAACCAGAACTACGATCAGAACACCGAATACAATGGCATCAGCCATCTGTGAAGAGATATAAGCTTTACCAAAAATTTCCAGGATACCCAGAACAACACCTCCGATAAAGGCTCCCGGGATAGATCCGATACCGCCAAATACAGCTGCAACGAATGCTTTGATACCAGGCATAGCACCTGTATATGGTGTCAAAGACGGGTATGCAGAGCAGAGAAGCACACCTGCGATTGCTGCAAGTCCGGAACCGATTGCAAAAGTAATGGAGATTGTTTTGTTTACGTTAATACCCATTAACTGGGCAGCGCCTTTATCCTCAGATACGGCAAGCATTGCCTGTCCTGTTTTTGTCTTGCTGATAAAGAGCATCAGACCTGCCATGATCAGGATACCACCGATAATGGTTACGATGGTTACACCAGTGATCACGATAGAACCACCTGCAAGTTTCAGGGATGGAAGACTGATCACGTTACTGAATGATTTGGTATCTGCTCCCCAGATCAGAAGAGCCACGTTCTGAAGCAGGTAGCTGACACCAATTGCTGTGATCAGAACAGCCAGAGGTGAAGCTGCATTACGCAGTGGTCGATACGCAACGCCTTCGATCACAACGCCCATGAGTGTACAGATGATAATGGACAGCAGGATGGCTAAAATCGGATTTAATCCCATGCCGCTGACTGCGACATAAACTACATAAGAGCCGACCATGATAACATCTCCATGAGCGAAGTTCAGCATTTTAGCGATTCCGTATACCATGGTATAACCAAGGGCGATGATCGCATATACACTTCCGAGGCTGATACCACTGATAAGATATGATATAAAACTACTCATAGAAGTCTTTCCTTTCTTATATTTAAATAATTTTATTGTGTGTAAAACTGGCAGATTTGCCTTTAGCGAAATCTGTCTTGTTTATTTTGCCAAAAGTAAATCTGTCATTAACGCATTAATGTAATAACGTATTAGGCAACAGGGCTGTCTGCATAATTCAGACAGCCCCGTTGGCATGCAACCATTGTCCACTCCAGGAACAATTGCATTTTATTTCTTATGAAATCTTTTCAGTTATTTCAATTTCATTATTCCATTGCTGCGTAAGCACCATCTTTGATTTCTACAGCTTTCGGAGCTTTGTTCGGCTCACCGTCTTCTGTCCATGTGATCTCGTCACCTGTAACACCTTCAAGTGTGATCTCGGTCATGCCTTTTTCAAGTGCTGCACAGATATCTGCAACATCCATGTCTGCTTTTACATCTTCTTTTTCTGCTGCTGCTTTGACTGCGTATACTGCATCATAAGCATCTGCTGCGAACTGGTTTGGTGTGTCTTTGTAAGCATCTTTGTATGCTTTTACAAAGTTCTGGGTTTTCTCATCTGTAGAATCTGCTGCAAATGGTGTAAGAAGCATCAGCCCCTCTGCAAGAGATGTATCAAAGTTTTCTACACCAAGGATACCGTCCATACCGTCGCATCCGAAGAATTTAGTTTCAAATCCCATGCTGTCTGCCTGTGCAAGGATCAGAGAAGCTTCTGTATAATAAATCGGAAGGAATACTAATTCAGCACCACCGTCTTTTGCTTTCTGAAGCTGTACGGAGAAGTCTTTATTGTTATCAGCAGTGAATGCTTCGGAAGATACGATTTCAATACCCTGATTAGCTGCTTCTGCTGTGAAGTTCTGTGTGATACCTGATGAATATACATCAGAGCTATCGTAGATAATAGCTACTTTTGTAGCAAGTTTATGCTCTCCAATGTACTGAGCTGCTGCAGTACCCTGGTTCGGGTCAGAGAAGCATACACGGAATACGTTCGGATTAGCAACACACTCTGTTGCAGATCCGGATGGAGTAAGCTGGAACATATTGTCTGCTGCTGTTTCATTTGCTACAGCTACACAAGGCGTGGAAGTAACTGTACCAACCAGGATGTTCATTCCCCAGTCTTTTAATGCGTTGTAAGCGTTCAGGGTTTTCTCAGCATCGTTTTCATCATCTTCAAATTTGAACTCTACCTGATATCCGTTGATTCCGCCGTCTTCGTTTACTTCATTGATTGCAAGCTCTGTTGCATTCTTTACAGCCTGTCCATAGATTGCTGCTGCTCCGGTTACAGGTCCGATTCCACCGATCTTAAATGTAGCATCGTCTGCAAATACAGATACAGGTGCAACTGTTGACATTACCATTGCTGCTGCCGCAGTAACACTGATGATTTTTTTCAGGTTTTTCATAATAAAATCCTCCTTATATTTTGTCAGTCCTTTCGTCCCTCTTACGGCTCATAAGGTTAGCTTCCGTTACCATTCATTCCACCCGGTATATCATTTTCACCAGATTCCGCAGGTTCATTTATTATGTAGAGGAACTGAAAAGTAACAAAAAGCCAACTGGGTTCCCAGCCGGCTTTGGCTTCCACTGACACTTTAATATGTTGCTGTTTTAAATTATATCACCATATATTTGACCATGCAAGAAAAACTTTATGGAAATTTAAGATTTTTTCCGTCTTTCATGGACACTTGACCGTACTGCACACTCAATTTTATCTCATTTTCAGTTTTATGTAAACTATAACAATCCTCTAAAATAATCATGTTACATAAATGTCCGCCACTCTTTTTACCAAAAAAGGCACACACAGAAACCGTAACAATTTCTATGTGTACCTCACAATTCTGATTTAATTTATCAAATCTTATGTCTCTCTAAAACCGACAATTATGCAATTGCTTTTTTAGCAATCTCAGCAAGTGCTGTAAATCCTTCTGCATCGTTTACTGCAAGTTCAGCAAGCATCTTTCTGTTGATATCGATGTTTGCAACTTTCAGTCCGTGCATCAGTTTGCTGTAGGATAATCCGTTCATTCTTGCTGCTGCGTTGATACGAGCGATCCAGAGCTGTCTGAACTGACGTTTTTTCTGCTTTCTTCCTGCATAGGAGCTAGCAAGTGCTCTCATTACAGACTGTTTAGCAACTCTATACTGTTTGGAACGGGCTCCTCTGTAGCCTTTTGCCAGTTTTAATGTACGATTATGTTTTTTCTTTGCGTTTAATCCGCCTTTAATTCTTGCCATTTCTTAAATTTCCTCCTGTTTGTCTATCTTCAATGAATAAATGCTTCTTATAAATATGGTAATGCTTTCTTCATGCTCTTAACATTAGTAGCATCAACAACAGTAGATTTTCTCAGATTTCTTTTTCTTTTCTGAGATTTCTTTGTTAAGATATGGCTCTTATAAGCTTTATTTCTTACTAATTTTCCTGTACCTGTTTTTTTGAAACGCTTTGCTGCTGCTCTGCAAGTTTTAATTTTTGGCATTGTTAATTCCTCCTTAAACTGTATCTCTATTATATTTAACGTTTTTCCGTTAAAAACATGGTCATGCTTCTGCCTTCAACCTTCGGTGCCTTCTCCACTGTTGCCACATCTGCAAGCTGCTTTGCAAAATCATCAAGCACATGTCTGCTGCTTGCCATATGTGCCATTTCTCTTCCGCGGAAACGTAATGTTACCTTTACTCTGTCACCCTTGGAGAGGAACTTTCTGGCGGCGTTGACTTTCGTATTCAGGTCATTGGTATCAATGTTTGGAGAAAGTCGCACTTCTTTGACATCGATGGTCTTCTGCTTCTTCTTGGCTTCTTTTTCTTTTCTTGCAAGCTCATAACGGTATTTACCATAATCGATGATCTTACATACCGGCGGTTTCGCCTGCGGGGCAATTTTTACCAGGTCAAGCCCTGCCTCCTGAGCTTTGAACATTGCTTCTTTCGCGGACATGATTCCAAGCTGTTCTCCGTCCGAACCGATTAAGCGTACCTCTTTGTCTCTGATCTGTTCGTTAATCATTAAATTGCTAATTGTAGTGCACCTCCATACCTGTTAGATAGATTCTAATGACTTCTCGTCGCCCTCATTTACATAAAAAAAGCGTGGACAAAATCCACACTCCGCTATCACACTGCTGATATCTTTTCTTCTTAATCTGCGGAACAATCTCTTTATTCCTGCCAACCTTAAATATCAGCCTTCTCTGTGCAATATAAACCCAAGCCGCTAAACTAAATGCGCTGAGGTGAGAGTGGAACTCTGCTTTGTTTTCTTACGTACTTGCAAAGGATACCATGTTCATCCTGCTATGTCAAGTACTTTTTGAAATTTTCTTTATTTCCTTTATTTCTTTATTATTTTCAGACCTTTTCTCTGCAATTTTATCTGAATTTCTATATGGATTTTTCTCTGAACTTTCCCGAAGTAATCCGATATAAATTATCGCAGTCCTCGTAAAATCATGTATATTTCTTCTCAAACTGCACATCCTATCTCCGAAACTTATTCAATGTAACTGTTCAGTACTCCTGCACTACAGCAGTATCGAATAGTTATCTCAGATTTTTTCAGGAGGGTAACTCTATGACAATTCTTAAATGTTCAGCAATGACCTGTGTTTACAACAAAGAACAGCTCTGTTCAAAAGGTGATATTGACGTGACAGGCGAAAATGCTACTTCTGCAAACGAGACAAGTTGCGGCAGTTTCCGCGAGAGAACCGGCGGTTCCATGAAAGGCAGCTATACAGACGGATGCGGCTGCGACAAAATCCAGATCGACTGCAAAGCCCACAACTGTACCTATAATGATAGCTGCAAATGTACAGCATCCTCCATTCAGGTAGACGGCTCCAATGCACATGCCTCTTCCGATACAAGATGTGACACCTTCCAGTGCCATTGTGGCGCATAATATCAACACCATATCAACAGGATTTTCGCTCGTATATCAGGGATAATGAACTTCCCTGATCCGGTCAAAAAAAGAGACATGTCCAGCTGTATGGAATATGTCTCTTTTGTCTGTAAATTATTTCACTGCAAAACAGTTTAATAATCCTATCTGTTTCTTAAGAAATCCGGAATCTGGATATCCTTCTTCTGAACAGTGCTTGACGGAGTCTTAGATGCTCCAAATGGTGTGGCATTCATAGTCGGAAGGCTGAAGCTAGGCATGTTCATACCGCTTCCTGCTGTAGTTCCGGCTGTTGCTGTACCTGTCGCTGCTGTGGAAGAAGGTCTTCTTGCACCAAAGGAAGAAGCTGTGCTTCTTTTTCCGAAAGGGGTCTGCTGAAGATTATCATCATTCAAACCTGTTGCGATCACTGTGATTCTGCAGTAGTCAGCAACTGTATCATCATACATGGCACCAAAGATGATGTTTGCTTCCTCACCTGTAAGCTCCTGTACATAGCTTGCAGCATCATTGGCATCCATAAGAGAAATATCTCCGGAAATATTGATGATAACATGTGTAGCACCTTTGATGGTTGTCTCAAGAAGTGGAGAAGATACGGCCTGCTGTACAGCTTCCATAGCTTTGTCGTCTCCTCTTGCTTCACCGATACCGATATGGGCAATTCCCTTGTCTGTCATTACAGTCTGAACGTCTGCAAAGTCAAGGTTGATCAGAGCCGGCAGGTTGATCAGGTCTGTAATGCCCTGTACTGCCTGCTGCAGAACTTCATCAGCCTTCTTCAGAGCTTCCGGCATGGTTGTTCTGCGATCTACAACTTCCAGTAATTTATCATTCGGGATAACGATTAATGTATCCACTGCTTTCTTCAGATTCTCAATGCCTGCAAGTGCATTATTCATACGAGTTCTTGCTTCAAAACGGAAAGGTTTTGTAACAACGCCAACTGTAAGGATACCCATTTCTTTCGCTGCTGCTGCGATAACAGGTGCAGCTCCGGTTCCGGTTCCGCCTCCCATACCACAGGTAACGAATACCATATCCGCACCTTCCATTAACTGTTTTACTTCTTCAATGCTCTCCTCTGCTGCTTTCTGTCCAACCTCAGGCTGGGCTCCTGCACCAAGACCTTTGGTAATCTTCTCGCCAATCTGAAGTACAGTTGGAGCTTTGCACAGAGTTAAAGCCTGCTTATCAGTATTAACACCTACAAACTCTACTCCGCCGATGGCCTCTTCCACCATTCTGTTTACTGCATTATTTCCGGCTCCACCTACACCGATCACTATGATCTTGGCAGATGATTCAGCCTCGTTTGACATAATCTCTAACAACGTACTTCCTCCTTTATTTATACCTGATATCCTTTTCAGTGATTTATATCAAAGTTACATATAGATATATCATATATTTTTTTTGAGAATTAATCAACCATTAATTTTGTTTTTTTATACTTTTTTCACTCTTTTTCGGCAATTCCGGTAAATATGTTGTATCAGTGTACGGAGCCTTCTCTGATCTCAAAGTTTCCATATACTATCAATATCCCTCAGAATCATCCCCCTGATAATCACTGTTATCTTCTGTATAATCACCATATCCATCTGAATCATCTGAGTTTCCGTCGTCATATGATGAATCACTTTCTCCATCTTCTGAAGTTTCAGAACTCTGGTCATCTGCAAAGCTTTCATCTCCTGAACCGTCTCCCGACTCATCAGATGCCGCATCCAGAGATTCCTGTGTAGGCTTCGGTCCCACATAATTACCGGATTCGTCATACTCACCTGCTCCGGTATAATCCCCTTCCTCATCATAACCGCCATTCCAGTTCTCAATTGCTTCCTCAAGAGCAGTCTTCGGTTTTGCACCTACATAATTACCATCCTCGTCATACTCGCCGTCTCCGGTATAATTGCCATCTTCATCATAACCGCCATTCCAGTTCTCAGCAGTAACTTCTTCCTGTTCCAGTTCTTCTTCAAAGGTATTGGACTCCGTAGCCACACTCTCCATATGAAGAATACCTTTTTTTCCCTGAATTTTGGGCAGAATCGCTATCACTCGGTTCATCTTCTCTTCCAGATCAGCATCTTTTCCAAGCTGAACAGTTATATCCCCATAGATGAGGCTGATAGAATAGCTGCTGTCAAACTGGATATGATCGGGGATCATATCATTTTTCTGAAAGATTGTAGACAATGCTACAGCTGTATTCAGTACAGTTTCTCCTTTAATATCCAGTTTCTCATCCATCACGATGCTGTTCACCTGAATTCCGTCAAAATACGGAACCGTCTCATCTCTGTTCTGAGAACCCTCCACAAAAATGCCATTTCTGTCAAAATAAATGTAACTGTCAAGATATCGGATGCATCCGACTGTTTTTTTCTCTTTTACGCTGATACAGATGGTATTTCGGTTCAGCTGGGTAACTTTAAATGCATCTACATATGCAATGTCCTCTGTATTTGTAGTGCTGTAGAGCAGTGGTGCAAGGACCGAATTGGAAGCCATCGGTCCCCGAAGCACCATATTCTTTACTTCTTCGTCTGTATAATGGGAAGTGCCCCTCACCTCAACAGTATCTACTTTATAATAGGAAAAAAATACTATCACAGCGACCATAACTCCGGCGCCTATCATACCTGCCAGCATCTTCTTCGTCCTTTTACTCATAGGAGGTCTTTTCCCATAATTACTTTCTCTCATAAATCCTCAAATCCTCTGTCCCCGGCTGCCATATTCTGCAGCCCAAAGTCCGTAAATCTTCACAGATATGCTCATAGCCCCTGCTGATAAACCCGGCTCCTGTAACACAGGTTTCTCCCTCTGCCATAAGTGCGGCAATGAGCAGGGCTGCACCACCTCTGAGATCTCCTGCCTGTACCTGTGTTCCCTTAAGAGTTTTTCCCCCTCTTATGATTGCCTGGTTTCCGCTTACGGAAATATCTGCGCCCATTTTTTTCATCTGAAAAGCACTGCCAAATCTCCGGTCAAAAATATTTTCCCGTATGGTACTCTGTCCCTGCGCACCTGTCAGCACTGCCATCAACGGAGCCTGCAGATCTGTGGGAAAACCCGGATAAATTTCTGTTTCTACTAAAACAGCCGGTCTGACAGCATTCTTTCCATTGACCTCTAGTGTACCACCATTTACTTGATATTGTCCACCTATTTTCCGATATACTTCCATAAACGACTGCAACTCCTCCACAGGTACATCATGAAGAATAATCTTACTTCTTGCTGCCGCAGCCGCACACAGATAGGTACCTGCAACAATACGATCCGGAGGAATACGGTAGTCTCCGCCTTTCAGTTCATCCACTCCTCTGATCGTAATCTCACCGGTTTCCTCTCCTTCTATCAGTGCTCCCATTGTTTTCAGATATCTGCAGAGCCAGAAAATCTCCGGTTCTTTCGCACAATTATAAAGATGTGTTACACCTTTTGCAAGAACTGCTGCCAGTATTGCCTGTTGAGCAGCTCCCACACTCGATTTCGGAAACACAATATCCTGCCCTTCAAATCTGACACATTCTCCATCCAGGCCTGATGCATTTTCCCGGACATCCGCGCCAAGTGCTCTCAGTGCCATAAGATGGAAATCTATTGGTCTTTTCCCGATCGTACATCCGCCCGGATACCCTATCCTGCATTTTCTGTTTCTTGCAAGCACCGCACCTGCCAGAATGATCGAAGAACGCATTCTGCCTGTATAGACTGCAGGAATTTCTGTTCCGTCTGCGCAGGAACAATCCAGATAAAGATCATGATCGTCCCACCAGGTCACTGCACCAAGACTTTTCAAAATCTCTTCCATACAGAAAACATCTGAAATTCTGGGGCATCCCCTCAGAATGCTTAGTCCTCTGTGCATCAGAGATGCGGCTATCATTGGAAGTGCTGCATTTTTAGATCCCTGTATAAAAATCTCTCCGCTGAGAGAAGCTTTACCTGTTACATGGATTTCATCCAACCTTTTGCTCCCAAAGAGTCTCTTACTTTACAGTTTATGGCTTTTTCTATTATATGTTACGTCATTCTGAAACCTGTAATTCAATTTATCCTGTCACATTTCCCAACATTCATCGCAAGTCCCATTTCCCCAAGAAGAAACACTGCCGAAGTTCCTCCATAGCTGATAAAAGGCAGCGTAATGCCTGTATTGGGGATTGTATTGGTCACCACTGCAATATTCAAAATAACCTGAAGAGCCAGATGCCCCATAATCCCGCAACAGATAAGAGCTCCGGCCAGATCTTTTGCATGCATGGCAGCCACACCCAGCCGCCACAGAAGCATTGCAAACAGAAAAATCAGAAAGATAGCTCCGGCAGCTCCCATTTCCTCACATATAATCGAAAAAATCATATCATTCTGCGCTTCCGGAACAAATCCAAGTTTCTGCAGACTGTTTCCAAATCCTCTGCCGAATATTCCGCCACTGCCGATGGCATACAGTCCCTGGATCGTCTGAAATCCTTTTTCATATTTCTCCGGATTTCTCCAGATTGCAAGACGTTCCAGACGATAACTCTCTGCAGCAAGAAAAACAGCTATGAAACCTGCACCTGCGCTGCCAAGTCCGATAAATTCCAGATATCCCGGATTGGATACAAAAATCAGGATTCCACCGATACCCAGAATAATGATCGCTGTACTCAGATTATTTGAACCTACAAGACCAATGATCGGCAGCAGGGTCAATATTGTCCTGCACATAAATCCAAAGCCCATGGTTGCTTTTTTTGTACGCTCGATCTGCCATGCAAGAAAAAGGATTACAGCAACTTTCGCAAACTCTGAAGGCTGAAAAGATAAAGGTCCAAGATTCAGCCATCTTTTTGAGCCGTTGATCTCCTGACCTACAAAAAGTACTGCGCCGGACAAAAACATTGAAATCAGATATGCCACTGGTCCCAGCCTCAGAAAAAAATGATAATCAATGGAAGAAACCATATACATTACTCCCATACCCAATGCTGTGGCAAATAACTGTTTCTTAAAATAACAGGCAGAGTCGCCGAAACGTACTCTGCCATTATATTCACTGGAGCTGAATAATACTGCCAGGCCAAAAATCACAAGCAGTACTATCAGTACCAGCATCGTCATATCTGTTTTTGATAAATCTGTCGCTCTTTTTCGCGCCATCTGTTTCTCCGCAAAATTATCTATAGCCGGTCACTGCAGCTTCGTCTTTCTCTGCCGGACAGCTATAATTCTTACTTATAGATATTCTACAGATTTCTTACATATTCCTTGAACATATCTCCACGCTGTTCATAGTTATCAAACTGTCCCCAGCTTGCACATGCGGGAGAAAGCAAAACAGCATCTCCAGGCTGTGCTTTCTCCTCACATACCTTTACTGCCTCTTTCAGATCTTCGCAGAGGATGATGTCATGGAAACCATGTTTCTCAGCAGCTTCTTTGATTTTCTCCTTTGTCTGACCGATCAGCACCAGATAACGTACCTTTCCGTCAAATGCCTCAATCCATTCATCATAACCGGACTGTTTATCATAACCGCCTCCGATCAGAAGTGTCGGACGGTTCATTGCCTGGATTCCTTTAATTGCCGCATCCGGGTTAGTTCCTTTAGAATCATTATAATATACAACGCCTTTTTTCTCTGTCACATATTCGATTCTGTGTGCAACAGCTGTAAATTCACAGATGCTCTTACGGATGCTGTCCAAGGATACTCCATCGTAGTAAGCCATTGCAACTGCGGCCATAACATTCTCAAAATTGTGTTTTCCAAGAAGCTTCAGATCTTCTGTCTTAACTACTTCGATTTCTTTTTCTCCGTCCTTCAGGATGATTTTGTTTCCATCCAGATAAATTCCCTCATCCAGTTTACGTCCGCTGGAGAAATATACCACTCGTGGAGTCAGATGTTTTCCAAACTCACGCAGAACCTCATCTTCATAATTCAGCACGCATACATCTTCTGTGCCCTGATTCTCAGTGATCAGTTCTTTCACACGTATATACTCTTCCATTGTATGATGACGGTTCAGATGGTCCTCTGTAATATTCAGGATTGCAGATACCTTTGGTGCAAACTCATCAATCGTTTCCAGCTGAAAACTGCTGATTTCTGCAACAGTTACAGAGTTTTGCTTCATCTCCAGTGCTTTGGAAGTATATGGGGTTCCGATATTGCCGACTACAAAAACAGACTCACGTGCATCCTGCATAATTTTTCCAAGAAGTGCTGTTGTAGTAGTTTTTCCGTTTGTTCCTGTGATGGCAAGCACTTCACCGTCACCTACTCTGTATGCCAGTTCCACCTCTCCCCATACCGGAAGCCCCTGCTCATAAAAACTCTTTACAAGTGGAAGATCTGTCGGCACTCCGGGGCTTAAAACTACCAGATCAAGACTGTCCTGTACTTCTTTCGGAAGTTCTCCTGCATATACAGTGACCGGATATGTCCCATCTGTTTTATGTACAACTGCGTCTTTATCTGTTTCGGCATTTCCGTCATAGATAACCGGAAATGCTCCTACCTTTGCCAGAAGGTCAGATGCTCCGATTCCGCTTTTTCCGGAACCGAATACAAGTACCTTTTTTCCCTGTAATTCCATAATAATTTTCCTCCCTTTTATCAGCATAACGCTGAAATCTGCTTAGCCAAAATCTTACAGTGCCAGCAGTGCGACCATACACATAACCGCTGTAATAACTGAGAATACCGCAACTACACGTGTTTCAGACCATCCGCATAACTCAAAATGATGATGGATCGGTGCCATCTTAAAAATACGCTTTCCATGTGTTGCCTTGAAATAAGTTACCTGAATGATAACGGAAAGTACTTCTATAAGATAGATCAGACCCACGATCAGGATAAATAACGGCATCTGCATCACATAAGCCGTACCTGCAACAAAACCGCCCAATGCCAGAGAACCTGTGTCTCCCATAAACACTTTTGCCGGATATACATTAAACAACAGAAATCCCATCAGTCCTCCCACAACTGCACCTGTGATCGGCTCGATCCCCGATTTCATTCCAATAGAAACTACTGTAAAAAATACTGCAACGATCAGAGTCACACTGGAAGCAAGACCATCCAGACCATCCGTAAAATTAACTCCATTCACAGTACCGATTACAGCAAAGAAAAGAACCGGAACTGCCAGCCATCCAAGATTCAGGAAATGTCCGCTCCAGAATGGGATTCTCATAGTCAGTGAGATATCTGTATACTTAACAATATAAAATACAAAAATCGCAGTCAGAACTACCTGAAGTAAAAATTTCTGCCATGGCAGCAGTCCGTCTGAGCGTTTCAGCACAACCTTCAGATAATCATCCAGAAATCCGATAATTCCAAATCCAAGAGTCAGGAACAGTACCGGAATGATCTTCGGATAATCCCCTACATAAAATAATGCAGTTATCGCTGTGGCGATCAGAAAGATCACTCCACCCATTGTAGGTGTTCCTGCTTTCTTTAAATGGGACTGTACGCCCTCTGTTCTTTCTGTCTGGCCCATCTTCAGTCTCCGGAGAAAAGGAATGATGACCGGTCCTAATACAACGCTGATTGCAAAAGAAATCAGCACAGGGATTACAACTTGAAATTCCATCTTACACCTCGTTCATTCTTTCGTTTTTTCCTGAAAGTTTTTTACTTTCAGATTTCTTTTAGTATAAGGCTTTTTTGCTTATTTATCAACCCTGCCTGCGGAATTTCCCTAATTGCCTTCTGCAGAAAAATCAGAAATATTACTTTTTTCAATTCCAAGATATGGCAGGATATTCTCAAAGATACCACGTATCACAGGTGCAGCTACTGTCCCACCATAATAGATTCCTTTCGGATCATGAATAATGCACAGTCCCAGTATCTGCGGATTTTCTGCAGGTGCAAATCCCAAAAAAGAGGAAATATAACGGTTTGCACTTCTTGGCAGTGTCTGAGAAGTGGCAGTTTTCCCTCCGATGGCATATCCTTCAATTTTTGCATTTTTTCCGGAGCCCTGAGATACTACTGTTTCCAGGATTTCTCTTATTTCCTTCGAAGTTTCTTCAGAAACAATTCCTTCCTTTACCGGAAAAGTCAGTTTCTCACCCTCTGTTCTGTCAGGATTTAACACTGCGACTCCAAAATGCGGTGTCACCCGTCTACCTCCGTTTATAAGTGAACTTACTGTTGCAGCCAGCTGAACAGGCGTAATCTGAAAAGACTGTCCAAAAGAAACCGTTGCCAGTTCCACTTCTCCCATATTTTTCTTCTGATGCATAATAGTTCCTGCCTCTCCCGGAAGATCTGTCCCGGTTTTATCCAGAAGTCCAAACTGTCTGAAATACTTATAATAACGTTCTATCCCAAGGCGAAGCCCCACCTCTATAAACACAGGATTACAGGAATTCTGTGCACCTTCCACAAAATTCTGGGATCCATGTCCTGTTCTTTTTGCACAGTGGATTCTGCGATCCTCCACCACTTTATATCCAGGACAATAAAAACGGTCCCCAGGTGAAACAACACCAGCCTCCAGTCCGGCTGCCATGGTGATGATTTTAAATGTGGAGCCCGGTTCATAAGTATCATTCAGGCAGGGATTTCTCCACATCTGATTCAGTAATTCCTGCTTTCTTTCTGTATTTGTTTTTCCTGATGCTGTCTGCACTGCCAGTTCACTTTGTTCATTGTGATCTTCCGACGGTATTGTTATCCCGGATTCATTTAACTGCATATTCAGATCATCTGTCAGGGTAAAAGGATCATTCAGGTCAAATTCCGGCACATTGACACATGCATATATTTCGCCGTTCTGTGGATTCATCAGCAGGATAGATACACGTTCTGCCTGCTTTTCCTCCATTACTTTCAAAGCTGACTGCTGCGCAAATTCCTGAATATTTACATCAAGGCTGATTATCAGGCTTTTCCCCTCTATCGGTTTTTCCCTTGTCTCACCCAATTTATCAATTTCCACACCCCTGGCATCTGTTGTTGTCAGGATTTTACCCGGCTGTCCCCTCAGGATTTCTTCATATTTCACTTCCAGACCGATAATTCCCTGATTATCACCTCCCGTAAAGCCAATGACTTTTGAAGCCAGACTTCCACATGGATAGTAACGCTTATAATCCTCATCAACTTTCACCCCTGCCAGACTGCACTCTCTTATCTCATCACCTGTACTTTTTTCCACATTTGTCTTTACTATTTCTATGGAAGAGATTTTCTCCACTCTTTTTCTCACTTCTGCCTCATCTATTTTCAGTTTTTCAGACAGCAGGGCGATTACTTTTTCAGGTTCTTTAATCTGACTGTGGATCACAGAGATTGTACATACCGTCCTGTTTGATGCCAGAACTTTTCCCCTTGCATCCAGAATCTCCCCTCTGGCCGCTTTGATCTCTCTCTCTCTTTCGTGAAGTTCTTTTGCTTTTTTATAATAATAGTCTGATCTGAAACACATAAGATATACCAGTCTTCCGATAAGGCCTGTCATCATTAAAATACAGCAGAGTAATACCACCCATATTTTTCTCTTGTGAAACGTCATATTTTTTTTCATAAAAAAAGCTCCGCAGAGATTGTCATAACAATATATGACCATTCTCTGCGGAGCTATAACTATACGTTTTTATTCCAGACCTGCTTCTTCATTGGTAATACCGTCTGTCTCTTCGTCATTATCCTCAGTCGTCTCAGCTTCATCATCCTCCAGAGGTGCAGGTGCATCAGGATTGGATACTGCATCTCCTGAAGAATCTGCATCCGTACTTCCCGAAGCACTGACAAGATTTGTAGACATCTTATAATTGCCTTCCTCATCCAATATGTGATCTCCATTGGCATCCAGCAGATATCCGTTTTCATCAATCCGGTTTCCATCCCAGTCTATCAGATTGCCATCTGCATCCACCAGATTACCGTCACTGTCAAGTTCGCTGTCCGATATGGAAGTACTCTTTAAATGTCCCTTAAACCCTTCCCACAATTCTGTCTCCGGCACTGTTCCATCTTCAGATTCATCCGGCACTACATTCAGATACGGAAGAAGCTCCGAAAGGATTCCCTGTGCAATATACTGCGGATAAGTACTGTTTGCCTGATCCTCTACATTCGGTTCATCTACAACTACATAAATTACCACAGCCGGGTCATCTACAGGAGCAAATCCAATAAAAGAAACCAGATATTTTCCGTTTCCTCGCGGGTATTTCTCCGCTGTACCTGTTTTACCGCCTGAACTGTAACCCTGCACTTTGGAATGACGGCTGGTACCCTGCTGTACACTCAATGCCATATAGCTTCTGATATCACTGGAAATCCTGGAGGAAATCGTCTGCTTCAGAAGTATCGGCGAGATTGTTTTTACAGTTCCGCCATTACTGTCAAGAACCTTTGTCACAAGATGCGGCTGATAATAATATCCGCCATTGATAACGGAACTCATCGCATTGATTTCCTGGATCATGGTACAGGTAAAACCCTGTCCAAAAGCAGAACATGCAAGTTCTGTTTCCCCCATACTGTCCTTAGTATGGATAATACCTGCGCCTTCATTCGGCAGGTCAATCCCTGTCCTTGTTCCGAAATTAAACAGACTCTGTGCTTTGATAAATTGAGTAGCTCCCATCTTGGCACCAATCTGCATCATTGCATCATTACAGGAGTTTGCAATTACCTCTCCCAGTGTCTCTGTGCCATGTGCGCTCGGATAAACCGCACACTTGATCATAGTATCTCCAAAAGTCTGCGATCCATCGCATACAAATGTATCTGTTTCCTGTATCGCACCCTTTTCCAATGCAGAAGCCATGACGATCGGCTTTACAACAGATCCCGGCTCATAGGCATCTGTGACGCAGAAATTACTCCACATACCATTCAGAGCCTCCACTGTTTCCACATCATTCATCGCTTTAATTTCATCTTCTGTATATACAGCGGAAAGATCTCTCGGATTATTCAGATCATAACGGTCACCACCATCCATGGCAATAATCTCACCGGTGGACGGATTTTCAACAATGACACCTATATTCTTGGCCCCCATTGCCTCTTTAAATCCATTAACATATTTCTCAACAATCTGCTGTGCACCGATGTCAATGCTGGTCTGAATACTTTTTCCATTCACCGCAGCAATAATGGTCTGCTCCACATCTGAATCATCATTGATATACCCATACTGTCTTCCGTCTACGCCTGTCAGTGTGCTGTTATAGTACCCTTCCAGTCCGATATCTGCCACATCTCTGTCCAGTGCAAAACCAATTGTATCGCATGCTGTTTCATTAAACGGGTAACTTCTCAGATAATCCTCTTCAAACCAGACGCCTTTGATATTTGCCCGTTCCTTTGCCTGCGCTTTAGTAAGACCGGAATCTTCATCCTCTGCCTTATATTTTTCAAATTCTTTCTTTTTGTCCATAGACAGCTGTTTTGTCAGTACCTGATACTGACTCTGGCTGGTTCTTGAATCGGCCAAAAGAGAACGCACTGTTTCTTCATCAATCCCCAGTACCTCATTTAAGGCACGTATTGTTGGCTCTACATAATCCTCATCTGAATTTACAGTTTTACAGTCCAGGATCACATTATAAACTTTATTGCTGGTAGCCAGTATATTTCCGTTCTTGTCATAAATATCGCCTCTCTTTGCCGGCAGTACCTGGCTCTCATATTTCTGCTGTGCCTGACTTAACACCTGTTTTTTGTATTTGCTTCCACTGGTAGCATTAATATAAGTAATTCTCAGCACTAATATTACCAGAAGCAGTAACACAATTCCAAACAATATCAGCAGCTTTTCTTTCATGTCTTGATTTATTTTTCTCTGTGGTCTTCTTCGACTCTTTCTTCCCGTATTACTCAATTAATCACCTACTTTGAATCTGGTATATCCTGATACTGTCTTACATAGCTGTTACCCGATGTAGAATAGGTTACTGTCTGATCATCTGACGGATATTTCATTCCCAGTCTCCCCAATGCGATCTGCTTGATCTTATTCAGATCCACATTTGATGTCACCTGGCTGTAATATGCATCATTGTCTTCTTTTAAATCTGCCAGTTCTTCCTCAAGAGATGCAACCGTACTCATCTTTGCGGTAATCTCTGATTTGTAACGAAGATATTTCACAGAGCAGAATAATATCGCCACACATATAACTGCCAGAAACGCTACAAATCCCCAGTTCATTGCAGTCGCCTTCTGCCTGTTCTTCTGTGCTTCTTTACTCAACTGATGTTTCTGCCTTGGTACCTGCGCAGGACTCGCCTGCACTCTTCGGTTTCGATTGGTCTGCTGCCTTCCCGGATTCTGTCTTTCCGGCTGCCTCTTTCTCTCCGGAACTTCTGCAAGACGTCTGACCGTATTTCCATCAACATACATTCCTCTGTTTGTTCTGGCACTGGTTCTGCTTCTTCTTGCTGTTTCACTCCTGGTCGTTCTCGCCATTTCATGCCTCTCTAATTATAATACTCTCTCAAAAATCCGAAGCTTTGCACTTTTGGAACGCGGATTCTCTTCCATCTCTGTCTCCCCCGGAAGAATCGGCTTTCTTGTGATCACTTTTCCTTTGGATTTCTTCCCGCATACGCATACAGGAAAATCTGAAGGGCAGGTACACGGATTCTCATTTTTTCTGAAAATCGTCTTTACAATTCTGTCCTCCAGAGAATGAAAAGTGATAATGCAAAGTCTTCCGCCATCATCAAGGATATCGATCATTCCATCCAGAGAATCCCGCAGCACATCGAGCTCTCTGTTAAGCTCAATACGGATTGCCTGAAAAGTTCTCTTGGCCGGATGTCCTGACTTCACCTGCATCTTCATGGGAATGGATTCTCTGATGATCTCTGTCAGTTCTCCGGTGGTTGTGATCGGTTTCACCTGTCTGGCGGCAACAATATGTTTTGCAATATTTTTTGCAAATTTATCTTCACCGTAATCACGAATAATACGGTATAATTCTTTTTCTTCATAGCCATTGACAATATCGCCGGCTGTCTGCGTCTGGCGCTGGTCCATGCGCATATCGAGCGGTGCATCTACCCTGTAGGTAAAACCGCGTTCTTCATTGTCAAGCTGATAGGAAGATACTCCAAGATCAAGGAGAATCCCGTCGACTTTATAGATGCCTCTTGCTGCCAGTTCCTGTACCATGTAACAATAATTGCTGCGAATGATCGTCGCCTGTTTATAGGGGGCTAACCTCTCACTCGCAGCAATTATCGCATCCTGGTCTTGATCTATGCCAATAAATCTCCCCTTGGCAGAAAGTTTCCTGCATACCTCAGCGGCATGCCCTGCACCTCCTAAAGTACCATCCACGTAGATTCCGTCCGGTTTGATATCCAAACCTTCAATGGTCTCTTCCAGTAATACAGATTTGTGTTTAAATTCCATCTCCGTCTCCTGTCTGGATTTACTTTGCAAGATACTTCAAACGAGACCTGTCAGATTGTGATTCCCATGTCCTGCATGCTCTCTGCAATGCTGTCCATGTCATCATAATCACAGATCTCATTCCATTTTTCTTTGCTCCAAACTTCAATTCTGTTCAGATTACCTGTCAGAACCACATCTTTCTCCAGACCGGCAAATTCGCGCAGTGTCTGCGGTACAAGGATTCGTCCCTGCCTGTCCAGTTCACATGTAGTTGCTCCAGCTACAAAGAATCGTGAAAAAGTTCTGGCATTTTTATTTGTAAGTGGTAAAGATCTGAGCTTCATTTCAAAGGATTCCCATTCATCCATCGGATAAATGTAAAGACAGCCATCAAGCCCTCTTGTCAGAACAAACTCTTCCCCTAAGAGCTCCCTGAATTTAGAAGGAATGATCAGACGCCCCTTCGCGTCGATCGTGTGGTTATACTCTCCCATGAACATGTTACTCACCTACTCTCGCAAAATCTGAATCTCCCCTTCAGATTTCTCAGGTGGTAATGGACTCTGCCGTTATTCCCCACTCACCACCACTATTCACCACTTTCTACCACTTATGTGCTTATTCTAAACTATTTAGGCTGAAAAAACAAGGGGGAGAAAAAGATTTTTAAAATTTAGAACTCTGTTAACATTTATGAAACAACCTTATTTTTGTATAAAAATTGGGATATTATGTACAAAAAATGGGTTGAAATTCCACTTTCAACCCACTTGTGTTTCATATATATAATTTTTCACAGTTCTTCCTTTGAATTTGTGGGAGAATTTCCCACATCTTGTTTCCACTGTTCAGGAATATGCGTATACTCTGAATTTTCCCAGTTCACATTTTGCTCCGGTTTTTTCATATTTTCCTGTTTCTCATCTGATTCCACCTGTTTACCGTCTTCAGTCCGGGCTTCCTCTTCTGTTTTCATCACGGCTTCCATATCCGGATCATCCTTCTTGTTCCTGCTTTCTTTCTCAGCCTCATCCAGAAATCGTTTTCTTCTTTGTCTGCGTATAACAGCTCTTTTCTGTACCATCACCCTGCGGACGATCACTGTTGGCATAAAGATTACAAACAATGCAGCTGAGATCACCAGAGAAATTCCAATTTTAGTTCCCGGAACATAAAGCTTATCTGTTCTGATCCATTCAAAGAAAAATCTTCCAAGACCATATCCTGCCAGATAGATCATAAACAATTCGCCTTCATATTTCTTTTTTCGACGCATAGCCATCAACAGCAGAAACAACAGCAGACACCACAGACTTTCATAAAGAAAAACCGGCTGAACCTGAATATATGAAATCCCGTTTATGGTCAGCAGATTATCCCTCATTGCTCCCGAAACTTCTCCTGACCGCACAGCTGAAACCGGTATCTGCATTGCCCATGGCAGATTTGTATATTCTCCGAAAGACTCTCTGTTAAAAAAGTTGCCCCAGCGCCCTATAGCCTGTCCCAGAAGTATTCCGGGACACGCAATATCAGCACTCTGCCAGAATGACGTTTTGGTAATCCTGCAAAATACCGCTGCCGCAAGAAATCCAAAGAGCAGGCCACCATATAAAGCATAACCGCCATTTCGAAAGTCCAGTATGGCATTCAGATTTTCTTTATAAAATCCCCATGAAAAAGCCACATAAAATAATCTGGAACCTGCCACTGAAACCAGCAGGGAGATAAGCATCATATCGAGATACCTGTTCTGATCTTCCCCATTTCGTTTCGCTTCAAGTGTCACAATTCCCATTCCAAGAAGAGCACCCACAGCAATCAGTACTCCATATATGGTGAATTCCATTCCAAATATCTGAAATGAGCGCGGCACATAATCAAAGACCAGGCCAGGTCCCGGAAAACGTATCGACATTTCCATAAATCACCTGTTCATCATACATTGAATCGGAATAAGATCACATCTCCATCCTGTACAACGTATTCTTTACCTTCCATTCTTACAAGACCTTTCTCTCTGGCACCTGCATAGGAACCACAGTCCAGAAGATCCTGATAATTTACAACCTCAGCCTTAATAAATCCTCTCTCAAAATCTGTATGGATCTTACCTGCTGCCTGAGGAGCTTTTGTTCCAATCTTAATTGTCCAGGCTCTTGTCTCATCTTCACCTGAAGTAAGGAAACTCATCAGTCCAAGGAGATGATAGCTTGCTTTTACAAGTTTCTCAAGTCCTGATTCTGTCAGTCCCAGATCCTCCAGGAACATTTTCTTCTCATCATCATCCAGTTCAGAGATCTCTTCTTCGATTTCTGCACAGATAACGAAAATCTCACTGTTCTGCTCTGCCGCATATTTGCGCACTGCCTGTACATGGCTGTTGCTTTCACCGTCATCAGCCAGATCTCCTTCTGCTACGTTTGCTGCATAGATCACAGGCTTCCAGGTAAGCAGATTATAAGTAGACATCCAGGCTTCTTCATCTTCATTTTCCATTTCCATAGTGATTGCCATCTTGCCATCTTCCAGATGTGTTTTTACCTTCTGAAGGAAATCAAGCTCCTTGGCAGCCTCTTTGTCCATGCGTGCTGTTTTTGTAACTTTTGCAATTCTTCTCTCAAGGATCTCAAGGTCTGAGAAGATCAGTTCCAGATTAATAGTTTCGATATCACGGATCGGATCAATACTTCCATCTACATGGATAACATTGGAGTCTTCAAAGCAGCGAACTACATGAACAATCGCATCTACCTCACGGATATTTGCAAGGAACTGGTTTCCAAGACCTTCTCCTTTGGATGCGCCCTTTACAAGTCCTGCAATATCTACAAATTCAATTACAGCAGGTGTCACTTTCTTAGAATGATAAAAATCTCCGAGAAGCTTCAGTCTCTCATCCGGCACTGTAACAACACCTACATTAGGGTCAATGGTACAGAACGGATAATTTGCAGATTCTGCGCCTGCTTTTGTAAGTGAATTAAATAATGTACTTTTTCCAACGTTCGGTAACCCAACTATACCTAATTTCATATCTCTAAATATCTCCTTTAAATGTATTAATCTTACAGTATTTTCAAATGTTTCTATTGCGCTTTCATTATTTTAGCATAACCACTTACTATGTGCAAGTACGGCATTACTACGGTCATCCGGCATGGAATGGATGAGTTACTGTTCACTGGTAATATCCCGAGAGGTGTTTTTTGTGAGCGAAGGTCACAGAAAACCCGAGACATACCGCGCGAATTTATGCGATTAGCATAAATTAAGTTTGCGAAGCAAACGATACTCCTTGGGCTTTGCACAAGGAGGTTCATATTTCCTGCATCGCGAAGCGTGTTGCTGGGAACGGAGTGAACAGTAACATGGATGATGATATAATGCATTTGGCAGGACTGCTATAGTTGCTAATCCTGTGCCATGATCATAAGCAGCGTTCCTGAGCGATAAGTAACTTTTGCCTTTTCACTGACAATCTCATTACTTACCGTCAGTCCACTGTCTGCTGTTGCCAGATGATAATTATCAAGAGAATATTTGAATCCCTCCAGTGTCAGTCCTGTTACATCTCCTCCAAATGGAAAAAATGATACATATTTTCCAAACTGTGTTGATTTTTTTATAATTTCTCCGTCTGAAACAAGTTTCATATAATTATACTGATCTGCCAGTATTACTTCCGCTTCCTGTTTCTTTGCCAGAACAAGAAGACCGAAATTGGCCATCAGATGATCCACCCTGTTTCCGGTCGCTCCAAGGATCGTAATCTTTTTCGCACCGTTTTGAATCGCATAATTCATGGCAGACTGTGTATCTGAATCATCTTTTTCCGGCTTCAGACGAATAACTTTTATCTCTTTTACTTCATCTCTGAAACTCTTCTGCACCTTCCAGCCCATCATCCCGCCATAAGGGATTTCTCCATTCCCGCTTCCCTTTTCATGGATTTCAAGAAAGCCTCTTCCTTCTTCTGAAAGGCTGTCAAAATCTCCTATTGCCACATCCGGCAGGAGCTGATGTTCCAGAAAAAACTCCAGTCCTCTGTCCGCTGCGATCAGACATATTTTTTCATTTTCTTTTATCTGCTTTTCCAAAAAATCGAGGGCAAAATCACTGTGGATATTGCCCCCGCTTACAATTATCGTATCTATCATGCTCTTCCTCAGTCAATCCTTCTTATGATCTCATCCATTCGTTCTCTGGCATGCTTTACATTTCCTGCCAGATCATCTTTGAAAACATAAGAACCTGCTACCAGCAGATTTGCGCCTGCTGTGAGCACTGTCTCCATTGTCTCATCATTGATGCCGCCGTCAACCTGAACATCTACATCCAGATCCTCGGCCTCGATCAGTTCACGTACTTCCCTGATCTTCTCCGTACATTCTTCCATATACTTCTGACCGCCAAATCCCGGCTGTACAGTCATGATCAGAACCATATCCACATCGCTGAGCATATGACTTATATCATTCACAGGTGTAGCCGGTTTGATGGAAACTCCCACCTTCACACCTGCTTCCCTGATCTGTTCAATAGTTCTCTCAAGATCTTCACATGCCTCCGCATGTACTGTAATGGAATCTGCCCCACATTCCACAAAATCTCTGATATATCTCTCAGGCTCTGTAACCATGAGATGTACATCAAAAAACAACTTTGATTCCTTTCGGATAGACTTTATCACCGGCATTCCAAAAGAAATACTCGGTACAAAATCACCATCCATAACATCAATATGAAGCCATTCAATCCCCTCTTTTTCCAGGGTTTTGATCTGTTCGCCCAAACGGTTAAAATCTGCCGATAAAATAGAAGGGCACAACTGATACATAATTAGAATCTCCTTTTCTCTTTTAATTCATTATAAAGTCCCAGATAATCTTCATAGCGAAGCTGGCTGATCTTATGCTCTGCCAATGCTGCTTTCACGCCACAGTCCGGTTCATGGATATGTCTGCATCCCTGAAACCTGCACTGTTCTTCATATCTGCGAAATTCCGGAAAATATGCCTTAAGTTCCTGTTCTTCTATATCTGTCAGATATAAAGAAGAAAATCCCGGTGTATCCATCAGATAAGTATCATGTCCCACCGGTATCACCTGAGAATGACGCGTGGTATGCTTTCCACGTTTCAACTTCTTACTTATCTCCCCGGTTTCCATCTGTACATTTTCCTGAAGTGCATTGGTGATTGAAGATTTTCCTACACCGGAAGGTCCTGCAACTACAGTTGTTTTTCCTTTCAGGATCTCATGTATCTCATCCAGTCCCTCTCCATTAAAAGTACTGGAAAAAATCACATCATATCCACAGCTCTTATAAGTTTCATATAAAAACTCCAGTTCTTCCTGTTTTGCAAGATCTTTCTTGTTAAAACATATAACAGCCGGAATATTCTCTTTCTCCATCATGATCAGAAAACGGTCAAGCAGCATAAAATTAGGTTTCGGATTCTCCATTGCAAAAATCACAAAAGCCTGATCCACATTGGCAACGGCCGGACGGATCAATGAATTTTTTCTGGGAAGGATGGCAGTCACACTGCCCTCCTTCTCCTGTTCATCCAAAACCTCTATCTCCACATTATCCCCTACAAGAGGTTTCTGTTTATCTTTTCTGAATATTCCCTTTGCCTTGCATTCATAAATCTCATCATTTTCTGCATAGATGTAATAAAATCCTGCAATTCCTTTTATTATCTTTCCCTGCATGGATCATTCAGCCTTAGCAAATGTAATAGAATAATTTCCGAGTTCCTGATAAGTGCCGTTAATCTGTTCAGACAGATACAAAGTACCCTCGCTGATACCAGGTGCACCTGTGATATTCAGATCATACGGGAACTGGATTACCTGATCTTCCAGAACAACTGAAGCAGTCGGTGTTCCGTTTACATTCTGGATCAGTTCCAGACGTACTGGACCTCCGGAATATCCTGACGGAGTATTCAGAGTCTGTGTACATTTCCATACTTCCCCGGCTGCTGCCGCCGCACTGTTATCTGCTGTCTGTGCCGGAGCATCAGATGATGCAGCAGTATCTGCGCTGTCACTCTGAGCCGAAGGTTCCTGATCTCCGGTACTTACTGTGATTACAACATTTACATTATCCGGATCTTCCCAGTTTCCGGCTTCCGGTTCCTGTGAAATTACTTCTCCTTCTGCCACCTCTGTACTCTTTTCCTCTTTTACTTCCACATTGAGGAACTTACCAAAAGTAGTAACTGCATCATTCTTTGTCATTCCGACAACACTTGGAACCTCCACACTGTCTCCATAGTCCACACCTCGACTGACAATCAGTGTTACGCTGTCCCCTGCTGAAACAGAGTTTCCGGCTTCCGGAGTTGTGGAGACTGCATATCCCGGATCTGTAACCGGAGTACCATCATCATTTAATTCACTGTATTCTTTCTGTATCTCAACAGTTAATCCCATATCTTCCAGAGTCTGCTGTGCGTCTACTCCGGTCTGTCCATCCACATCCGGAATTGTGATCTTCTGCGCACCCTTGCTGATATAATACTTAATGGTCGTATACTGCTCTACTTTACTTCCCTTTGGAATATCCTGTGAAGAAATGGTTCCTTTTGCCTGATTTGAAGCCTCCTCGCCCATAGGCTGAATACCCAGTTTCATATCCTTTGTGATATTCTTTGCTTCATCCTCTGTTTTTCCTACCAGATTCGGCACAGTTATCATTCCGTCATCATCTGATTCCGATGTATCCTGGGCCTCAGTTTTTTTGTCTGTATCATTGTTACTTCCAATAAGTCCGGACGCCTTTCCTGCGACCAGAATGATTGCTATCAGAATCACAACACCCATCAGAAGCATTACAATAGTCAGCCCATGTCCGCCTCTTTTTTTCTTTTTCTCAGGCTTATCTGATTTCTTCCTGTGCTTTTTCACTTCCGGCTCATCATCATAATCTGTTTCATTGATTTCTTCTTCCAGAGCCTCAGGTTCTGACTTTGCGATCTGCTTCGGCATATGTTTGATCTCGCCAAGCTCCTTATCTGAGATCACAACTGTTTTTGCTTCGTTATCCACAGACGTCAGCGTTACGAAATCTCCCTGTGGATCGATCAGAGAATGCTTCAGATCTGCGATCACATCCTCCATATTCTGATAACGGCGATCCACGCTTTTCTGTGTACATTTCAGAATGATCTGCTCCAGACTGTGGGGAAGCTCCGGTGTATAAATACTTGGAGGAACAATCTCTTCCTGAAGATGTTTGATAGCAATAGCTACTGTGGTATCTCCGTCAAAAGGAACCTTCCCTGTAACCATTTCATACATTGTGATACCCAGTGAATAAATATCACTCTTCTCATCACTGTATCCGCCTCTGACCTGTTCCGGTGAACTGTAATGAACAGATCCCATTACATTTGAGCTTATGGTATTGGAAGAAGCGGCTCTTGCAATACCAAAATCTGTTACTTTTACCTTTCCATCCATGGAAATGATAATATTCTGCGGTTTTACATCACGATGTACAATCCCATGGCTGTGTGCAGCTTCCAGTCCCATGGAGACCTGGATTGCAATACTGGTTGCTTCTTTTACAGAAAGCTTTCCCTTTTTGGAAATGTACTCCTTGAGAGTAATTCCCTCAATAAGCTCCATAACAATGTAATAAACTCCGTTATCGTCACCAACATCAAATACATTCACTATATTCGGATGTGTCAGGACTGCTGCAGCCTGAGCCTCACTTTTAAACTTGCGGATAAACGTCGTATCCTCTCTGAATTCCGGCTTAAGAACTTTTACAGCAACAAACCGATTCAGCTTATGGTCTTTTGCCTTGTATACGTCCGCCATTCCGCCGGTACCAATTTTTCCTAATATCTCATAGCGTTCTGCTATGATCATTCCCGTTTTTAACATGCTTTCACCTCGTCTGTGAATGGTTCTACCAATACAATTGCAATATTATCCTTGCCGCCATTGCGGTTTGCTTCTCTTATAAGTATCCTTCCTTTTTCATCCAGATCTGTAGATGTGTCAGAAATGATTTCCCTCAGCTGGCTGTCCTCAACCATGTTGCTGAGCCCGTCCGAACACATCAAAACTACATCTCCGGGTTCCAGTTTCAGATCAAAGAAATCAATATCCACTGTTTTCTCTGCTCCAAGTGCTCTTGTAATGATATTTTTCTTAGGATGCTTCCTTGCCTGTTCAGGGTCAAGTTCTCCCATTCTTACCATCTCCTGCACCAGTGAGTGATCCCTTGTTATCTGCTGAATCTTCTCTCCGATCACATAAAGTCTGCTGTCACCTACATTTGCCACATAAGCGTAATGTCCTACGATAGTAGCTGCCACCATCGTTGTTCCCATTCCTCTGAGTTTCTCATCCTGCTGTGCCTGGGTAAGAATCTCGGTATTTACACATTCAATGGCATGACGGATTACCTTTACCGGATTAAAATCCGCATCCTGCCGGATTTCCTCCACCATAGATGTAACCGCATGAGAGGATGCATAATCACCTGCATTATGACCACCCATACCATCTGCAACAACAAACAGATTCGGAAGATTTCCAACCGGGTCAGCAGTTGCGAACACATAATCCTGGTTCATCTTCCGCTTTTGCCCGACATCAGTAGCTGAATATATCCTCATGTCACTTCTCGCTTTCTGTTTTTTCCATATAACTTTTTCTTAACTGTCCACAGGCACCATCAATATCACTGCCCATTTCTCTTCTAATAGTAACATTTATTCCACATTTTTCAAGTTTTATTTTGAAATTCTCCACAGCCTGTCTTGTTGAACGCACAAAGGAACGTTCCTTAATAGGGTTTACCGGGATCAGATTTACATGGCAGTTCATATCTCTGATTCTGCCGGAAAGTTCCCTTGCATCCTCATCGCTGTCATTGACTCCGGCTACCAGACTGTATTCAAATGTGATCCTGCGCCCGGTTTCTTTAAAATAATAACGGCAGGCTTCCAGAACCTCATCCATGCTGTATTTGTTTGCGATCGGCATCAGTTCCCGTCGCTTCACATCATTAGGTGCGTGAAGGGAAAGTGCAAGTGTCATCTGAAGCTTTTCTTTTGCAAGGTCATAAATCTTCGGAACCAGCCCACAGGTAGATACAGTCAGGTTTCTCTGACTGATATGAAGTCCTCCGTCTTCTGTCAGGATATGTATAAACCTGAGAAGATTTTCATAATTATCAAGAGGTTCCCCCGTTCCCATGACCACAACATTGGAAACTCTTTCTCCTGTCAGAGCCTGTATCCTGTATATCTGATCCAGCATTTCTGACGGGAGAAGACATCTGGTCAGTCCTCCTATGGTAGATGCACAGAATCTGCATCCCATGCGGCATCCCACCTGAGAAGAAATACAGACAGAATTTCCATGTTTATACCGCATGAGAACACTCTCTATCACATTTCCATCACTGAGACGGAACAGATACTTCTGTGTACCGTCAATCCGGGATGTCTGTACATCTACCATCTTCAGTGCTGTGACAGGATATTCTTTCAGTTTTTCCCTCAGGCTTTTGGAAAGATTGGTCATCTCATCATAAGAAGTAACAAGGTGTTCATGCAGCCAGCTGTAAATCTGCTTAGCACGAAAAGGCTTATCTCCCAGAGTGGTCATCAGTTTCTTTAATTCGTCGATCGTCATTGACTTAATGTCTGTCATTACTTATTTTCTCCTGAATTTTGCAATAAAGAAGCCATCTGTTTTGTGTACTCCCGGCAGAAGCTGAAGATAACCCAGAGCTGTTGTCTCAGAATGCAGTTCTTCCGGAAGATACGGATCAATACTCTCCAGTTTGAATGGATGATTATTCATAAACCACAACATGTTCTCTTCATTCTCTTCCTTTGCGATAGTACAGGTACTAAATACCAGCACTCCGCCCGGTTTCACATATTCTGCCGCATTGTCAAGGATTGTTCTCTGAAGGATTACAATCTCTTCCTGCTTCTGTGCAGTCACCCTGTATTTGATCTCCGGCTTCTTTCCAATTACTCCATATCCGGAACATGGGACATCTGCCAGAACGACATCTGCCTTGAGTTCTGAATCTACATCAAATACCGTAGCATCCATCACATGAGCCTGCACATTAATGCAGTCTGTTCTGTGAATATTCTCTTCGATCATATCCACTTTGTACTGGCTGATATCGCGTGCATCTACTGTTCCGTAATCTCCCATTTTATCTGCAATATGGAGACTCTTTCCACCAGGTGCTGCGCACATATCTATCACATAATCCCCTTTTTGCGGATCTGCAATTTCTGCCACCAGCATGGAGCTTACATCCTGCACCTGGATTTTCCCCTGTATAAATGCATCCAGTGCAAGAATATGGTTATAATTTGAAATTTCATATGCATAGGGAAGATAAGGTGCAGGTTTCACTTCCACTCCCTGATCGACCAAGCTCTCATAAATCTCTTTCTGTGGATATTTATGAGTTCTGCAGCGTACTGTGATCGGTTTCTCAGTGAGAAAATCTGTAAGGATCTTTTCTGTTTTTTCTTCCCCGTAATCCTCAAGCCAACGGTTTACCAGTGTTTCCGGCATAGAATATCTGACAGACAGATATCTGACCGGATTTTCTTCCCTTGAAGGAAGTTTCAGATTTTTCCACTCTCTGGCAATCGTACGAAGAACACCGTTTACAAAAGGTTTCAGGCTGTAAAAGCCTTTTCTCTGTGCCAGCTTCACCGCTTCATTACACACTGCGCTGTCCGGCACACTGTCCATAAACCTGATCTGATAAACTGCACTTCTCAGGATTTCCCTGATCACAGGCTTCATTTTATCTACAGATACTTTTGAATATGAATCAATAATATAATCTATTAAAATACGATATTCCAGTGTTCCTTCACAGACTCTGGTAATAAAAGCTCTCTCCTGTCTTGGAAGGAACTGATATTTGGAAAGAGCATTGCGGATTGCAATATGGCTGTGTTTTCCCTCTTCCTCGATTTCCAGTAATATCTGTAATATCAGTTCTCTTGTATTTATTCCATTAGTCACGGTCTCTTCCTCCGGCAAGTATGATCAATCTTAAAAGCTGCAGGATTGATGAAGCAAGTGCTGCAACATAGGTGAGTGCTGCCGCTGTAAGAACCTTCCTTGCACCTTTTACCTCATCGTTTCCAAGCATTCCTGAACCTCCAAGCATTTTCAACGCTCTTGAAGAAGCATTGAATTCTACCGGAAGAGTTACAAGCTGAAAAAGAACCGCAAATGTAAACAAAATGATTCCAACAGTCAGCAGTGGACGGATTGAGAAAATCAGTCCTGCCAGAAACAATGGCCAGGAAAGTGTGGAACCGATGTTTGCAACAGGCACAATCGCAGAGCGAAGATTCAATGGCACATAGTTAGTCGCATGCTGAATAGCATGTCCACATTCATGCGCAGCCACTCCGATCGCAGCCACCGATGTTTTATCATATACATCCTGGGAAAGTGCCAGTTTCTTACTTCCCGGATCATAGTGGTCTGTCAGGCTGCCGGATATGGGTACTACCGTAACATCCGTAATTCCCGACATACGAAGAATCCGTCTGGCAGCATCGGCACCTGTAAGCCCCGATGCACTGCGCACTCTGCTGTAAACAGAAAACGTACTCTTTACCTTTGCAGATGCCAGTAAAGACAGCACCATTCCGATAACGAGCAGTAAATACGTAGGATCAAAATAATAATATCCGTACATCTAATCACTCCTTATGATCTGTAAAAACAATTCCATTTTCAATGTGATATCCCCGGAGAAAGGCTTCTGTTTCCATACGCTTCTTACCTTCCAGCTGTACCTCTGTAAGAATCAGCACTCCTTCTCCACATGCTGTATGGATCCCCTCTTTATCTGTCAGGAAGATTGTTCCCGGAACAGCATCTGTTTTCTCAGTGCTAACTTTACATTTCCACACTTTCAGAGTTTTTCCATTAAGAAATGTATAAGCACTTGGCCATGGATTCAGGCCGCGTACAAGGCGTTCCAGTTCTTCTGCAGATTTTCTGAAATCCATCAGTCCCATCTGTTTGGTGATCATAGCCGCATAAGGTGTAGGACTCTCCTCCGGCTGTTTTTCAAACTCCGCGGTTCCCTGCTCAATAGACGGAAGCGTCTTGATCAGCAGATCCGCACCGGCCTGCGCAAGTTTTCCAAACAGGCTTCCACCTGTTTCTGTCGGAGAGATTGGAATCACTATCTTTGAAATCATATCACCGGTATCAAGACCTTCCCCCATCTGCTGGATCGTTACACCTGATACTTTTTCCCCGTCGATCACAGCCTGCTGGATAGGCGCTGCTCCTCTGTATTTCGGAAGAAGAGACGCATGAATATTGATACATCCAAATTTCGGAAGCTCCAGGATTTCTTTTGGAATAATCTGTCCATATGCAGCAACAACTATGATCTCAGGATTGATTTCTTTCAGAATCTCCAGAAATTCAGGGTTATTTCTCACTTTCTCCGGCTGATATACCGGAATATCGTGCATAACGGCTTCTTCTTTTACAGGTGTTGGCAATAATGTCTTACCTCTCCCTTTTGGTTTGTCAGGCTGAGTCACCACTGCTGCCACCGCATATCCGGCTTCTGTCAGTGCATGTAATGACGGCACTGCGAAATCCGGTGTTCCCATAAATACTATCTTCATTTGATTATCACTCCTCATCCTCATCATAGGAAACCTGATGAAGTTCTCCTTCTACCAGTTCTGTATACATATGTCCGTCCAGATGATCGATCTCATGGCAGAAAGCACGCGCAAGAAGACCTTCCCCTTCATATTCTACTTCATTCATATCCTCATCCAGAGCTTTTACCTTTACATAGTTCGGACGTGTTACCTGACCAGCCATTCCAGGTACACTTAAGCATCCTTCATCACCAGTCTGTTCGCCTGATGTTTCAAGGATTTCAGGATTGATCAGCACGATAGGACCCTCTCCTATATCGATCACAACAATACGCTTCAGCATACCTACCTGTGGTGCAGCGAGGCCAACTCCCATTGCATCATACATGGTTTCAAGCATATCCCCGATCAGATCATGAATACGTGGTGTCATTTTTTCTACCGGTCTGCTGACCTTTGCAAGTACTTCGTCGCCCTGTAATCTGATTTTTCTAAGTGCCATTTCTTTATTCTCCTCTTCTTTGATTATGATGTTAGAATCAAAAGATATTTTGCCCCTAACCTGATATCTTGATTATTGTTATATCACGATTTCAGAAATTACTGCCTTCCGGATTTCCCTTCTGCAGCAGATTACTTCAGTAATGAGATTTTGAAAAAATCTGCCATAATTAACTGAAATCAAATTGTATGTATATTTTCCGGAAACCGGAATTTATCTCTATGTATTTCTCCAGCTGGTCTTTGATATGTACCAGCGTTTTATGATCTTTATGTTTTAAATAGATAACCTGTCTGTAAATATCCTTAACTTTTCCAACTGACGCATATGCCGGGCCAATGATATGCAGGTCATTTTCTCTGTATATCCTTTCTATATAAAGTTTCAGATAATACATTGCCTGAACCAGTTTCTCATCTTCCGGACCTGAACCCAGAACTGCCAGCATATGTGCCGCAGGCGGATAATCCAGAAGCATACGGTAACTCATCTCTTCCTCATAGAATGCCTGATAATCCTGCACTGCCGCCGCCTGAATACTGTAATGATCCGGATGATAGGTCTGGATCACTGCCTCTCCCGGTTTTTCCCCCCGTCCTCCCCGGCCGACTGCCTGACAGAGAAGCTGAAAGGTACGTTCCGCACATCGATAATCCTCTGCATTCAGCGAAAGATCCGCTGCTACTATTCCCATGAGTGTGACATCCGGAAAATCATGCCCCTTAACGATCATCTGCGTTCCGATCAGTATATCTGCCTCATGAGCAGCAAAAGCTGCAAGGATCTTTTCATAGCTGCCCTTGGTTCTTGTTGTATCAAAATCCATTCTGAGAGTCCTGACTTCTGGAAAATCTTCCCGCACTACCTTCTCGATCTGCTGTGTTCCTGCCTTAAATCCGCCAATATAAGGCGATCCGCACACCGGGCATATCCGGGGTTTTCCTGTCTCATATCCACAGTAATGACATAAAAGCCTTTCATTATTATGCTCCGAAAGAGAAACATCACAATGCGGACACTTCATCACATGTCCACAGGACCGGCAGGATACAAAACCTGCGTATCCTCTTCTGTTCAGAAAAAGCATTACCTGTTCTTTTTTCTCAAACCGGCCTTTCATCTTTTGCCGGAGTTCTCTGCTCAGTACAGACCTGTTTCCTGCTTTTAATTCCTCACGCAGGTCTACGATAGAAACCCGGGGCAGAGGTCTGCTTCCATATCTTGTTGTCAGCCTGACCAGACTATATTCCCCATTCATTGCCTTACTGTAGGCTTCCACTGATGGAGTAGCTGAACCCATTACCACATTTGCATGTTCTAAAACAGCTCTCCTGATTGCAGTTTCCCTTGCATGATAACGGGGTGTGCTTTCACTTTTATAGCTTGATTCATGTTCTTCATCAATAATGATCAGTCCCAGACTGGCAAATGGCGTAAACAGCGCAGATCTGGGACCGATCATCACCTGGACTTCTCCCTTTTTCGCACGTTTAAACTGATCATAGCGTTCTCCCTGAGACTGTCTGGAATTGATAACTGATACTTTATCCCCAAATCTGGCATAAAATCTGCGTACCGTCTGATATGTCAGAGCAATCTCCGGGATCAGCACGATTGCTTCTTTTCCCTGAGAAAGCGTCTGCTCGATCAGCTTTATATACACCTGGGTTTTCCCGCTCCCTGTCACTCCCTCGATCAGTACAGGCTTCGGCGATGGTTTTTTCCACTCTCTCTGTATCTGCTTTACTGCCGCTTCCTGTTCATCTGTAAGCGGCATTCGCCTTTCTCCGGAAATATCACCTGTATTCAGTGAAGTTCTCATTATCTCATCATATTCTATGCGGATAATCCCCTGCTCCTGAAATTTCTTTACAACAGCAGAAGTTGTCCCCAGTTCTTTCGCCGCATGTGTATAATCCAGTCTTTTTTTCTCCAGAAGTTCCCTCAGAAGTCTTGTTCTGGCTTTAAACCTTGTTTGTTCAAGTTCTTTCAGCAACTGCGCTCCCGCCTCTTCGGAAATATCCAGGCATATATATTTTTTCTCTTTTGCCTTGATTTTCTCCTGGATAGGAAGTACTGTCCTGAGAGCCTGGATCATGGTGGAACCATAATTTTCTCTCATCCAGGCTGCCAGGGCGATCAGTCTGGATTCCGTAGTCTCTTCTCCACTGCAGATTTCACTGATTTCTTTAATCTTTTCGGGAGCAATTTTCGGTTTATCTGACAATCCGATCACATATCCTTTACGCACCCGGCCGGCATTTCCAAAAGGGATGGCTGCCACCATCCCTGCCTTTATTTTCTTCTCCAGCCTTTCCGGTACACGATATTGAAAACTCCGGTCCAGTTTATCACTGGAAATATCAATTATTATATCAGCATATATCATGAACTTATTCCTGTTTGACCCGCTACCTATTTACCAGCAAGAATATCTGCGATCAGGACACGTTCATCCATAGGATATTTCTTTCCTTTAATTTCCTGATAATCCTCATGTCCCTTACCTGCCAGAACTATAATATCCCCCGGCTCTCCATGATGGATCGCATAGGCGATGGCTTCTTTTCTGTCCGGAATCTCTACATATTTTCCATCGGTTTTCGCCATACCGATCTTGATATCATCGATGATCGCCTGTGGTTCTTCATCACGTGGATTATCAGAGGTAATGATGGTAAGGTCTGCAAGCTTTCCGGAAACCTCTCCCATCTCATAGCGGCGAAGCTTTGATCTGTTGCCTCCGCATCCAAACAGACATACCAGTCTGTGGGGATGATATTCTTTCAAAGTGGTCAGAAGACTCTCCAGAGCCATGGCATTATGCGCGTAATCGATCATCAGAGTAAAATCATCGGATACTTTTACCATTTCGATACGGCCTTTTACCTTAGCTACTTTTAAGGCTTTGAGAATGTTTTCTTCCGAAACCTTAAAATGACGGCAGATCGCGATTGCTGTCAATGAATTGTAGATGCTGAATTTACCGGGAATATCTATCTCCACATGAAAATCCAGAAGTCCTTTCAGATGGTAGGAAATACCCAGATATCCTTTACCTCCGACCAGCTTTGCATCTTCCGCACGAAGGTCTGCTTCCGGTGAAAATCCATAAGTTTCCAGGCTGCATGTATGACCTTCAATAATTTTCTCGAAATGTTCATCATCTCTGTTTACAATTCCTACCTTGCACTGTTTCAGAAGTAAGGACTTGCATCTGAGATAATCATCAAAATCCTTATGTTCATTTGGTCCGATATGATCCGGCTCAATATTTGTAAAAATACCAAAATCGAAAACAAATCCCTGAGTTCTGTGAAGCATCAGTCCCTGGGAGGAAACTTCCATAACCACACAGTCACAGCCGGCTTCTGCCATCTCATGGAAATATTCCTGAATCACATAAGACTCCGGTGTTGTGTTCTTTGCAGGAATCACTTTGTCACCGATGATCGCTTCAATGGTTCCGATCAGTCCCACTTTATATCCGGCATTTTCCAGAATAGATTTTACCATATACGTAGTGGTTGTTTTTCCTTTTGTTCCTGTGATACCAATTGTTTTCAGTTTCTCTGCGGGATATCCGAAATATGCGGCAGAAATAAACGCCATTGCATATCGTGTATCTTTCACAAGAATGACTGTCACATCTTCCGGTGCTTCCACAGCTTCTTCCACGATCAGAACCTTTGCTCCTTTTGCAACTACATCCGGCACAAATTTATGGCCATCCACCACTGCACCGCGGATACAGATAAAAAGAGAGCCCTCTTCTACTTTCCGGGAATCATAAATCACATTTTTTACTTCCTGGTCTGTACTGCCCTGAAGACATGTATATTCCAGCTTTTCCAGTAAGGATATTAATTTCATTTTAATCCTCCATATCATTTCCTGCCTGCCTGAATTTTATACAGCCTCTACGGCCATTTCGTTACTGTTCACTCCGTTCACAGTAACTTAGCCAAAATTCATTCCAGATTGCCTGCGGCAATAGAATTTTGGCTTGTATGTCTCGGGATTTTGGCATATTCATGCCAAAACACCTCGCGGGATAGTGATGTGTGAACAGTAACGCAATTTCTTTAAAGTCAGGCAGAGGTGTTTTACTAAAGCGTATATTCTATATAAGAATAGCACACCTCCCCTGTCGTTTCAACGTTGTTTCTCTACTTCTGCTGTTTTTTTGTCTTCCTGTAACAGAATGCACTGACTCCGGACATGATTGCAAAAATCCCCAGTACAATATACAAAGCCGTTTCTGTCTCATCTCCTGTACGTGGTTTGGAAGCAGTAGTATAAGCACTTCCGGACTTTGAGTCATATCCATAACTCTGGGAAGCCAGAGATGCCGGTTGCGGCGTAACTGTAACAATATTATCAGTTTCCTTTAATTCTACGTTTGCCTTAGATGTCATTGCCTGTGTACCAGTCTCATCAGATGTAACGATTACCTCATTGATCAATTCCTGACTTGCCATATATTGTGGAACAGTCACTGTGGCGTAAAGTGCAAAAGCCTCTCCCGGTGCGATCTGCGGAATCAGAGCCTGTGTGCCTGTGCTGTTTAATGTTACGCCCTCTTTCCTGACAAAGTTTGCCTGAATACCGGCATTTTGGAATCTTTCTGTACTGAGAACCGAATGAAGTGTTCGCTCACCCGTATTCCTGATGCAGATCTGATATGTGATCGTATCTCCCGGATATGCCTGTGTTCTGTCCGCAGTTTTCTCCACCTCAAAAGCCGCCTTTAATGCAATGACTTCTGTTTCGACTGATTTCTGACATCCAATACTTTCTTCCTTTCCCGGATATTTCGCTTTTACAGTTACTGTATGAATAAGCTCTCCTGCCTGCTCTTCTGTAAGCTGTACTGTCATCTGAAGATTTCTGATTTCTCCTGCCTTAAGACCTGAAATAATTCCCTGCATACCATTTGCAGTAAATCCCTCTTCCTGTTTCCATTCGGCTTTTATATTATCCTGAGAAAAAACACTGGATATCTCTATATTTTCCAGAGGTAATTCTCCTGTATTCTCTACAGACAATATATAAGTAAAGTTCTGCCCTGCACGTACCTCTTTCGTCTCCTGCTGTAACCGGGCTGTGATCCCTGTTTTTGCTTCCTGTACGGAAAGCAGAGCTGAAGGAGTTTCTGCAACAGTCCGGGTTTCATCCCCTGATTTCATCCAGAAATACGCACCTGTCCCCTCCCAATCTTTGCAAAGCGGTGCATCCTGGCACAGAGGATAATCTGTTTTTACAGAAGAAATACGATATTCTTCACGCAGAGACACCGGCACTTTCATGGTAAAGATATCTGTTTCCGCATCTGAAAGTGCAGTCTCACAGGTCAGCTTTGTAATCTGGGTTGTCTCACCTTTCTTATTTTGTATCTGTACGGATTCAGCCTGCAGATCATTCTTTAACGCTTCTGCATTTACCTGAAAATATTCTGAAATATATACAGTCAGAAAATATCTGGTTTTATCTTCCCTGATCTCATTTTGGTTCTCCTGCTCACTCTGTTGTGTCTGTCCGTTTTCTGTGTCAGATCCTTCTGCGTTTTCTTCTGCCTTCCGGTATTCTTCGCTTTCTATATCTTCTATATCTATTACTGCACTCTCTGATTCACACTCTGTATTTTCGGAATCCACTTCATCTGTCGTATTTTCTGCTGCTTCTGCTTCTCTCACTTCTCCATCCCATGTACTATTTTCCATCTGCAACTGTCCGTTCTCCGAAGCAGTATTCTCCTGTTGACTTTTGTACAGTTCTTTCAGACCGCTCACTTCCAGTATCAGTTCTGCCTGAAATTTCTCTTCATCGATCCACTGTGCACTCTGCTTTAAACCCACAGCAGGAACATATAACTCTGCAGCTTCAAATTCTGCTGCTGATACTGCTCCTGCTCCCAAAATCCCGACAGCAGCCGTTATCATGACTGCTTTTTTTAACTGATTCCATATTCTTTTTTTCATTCTCTCATTCTCCTGAATTTTTATTCTATGTCATCTGAGGTACTTCCACTGTCAGAATGATATCGGTACAGTATCTTTCGAGATTATAAGTTCATATCCACAGACATACGCATCTCTCCTCTCTGTTTTGCACAATAAATAAGATTTTCAGAGTTTCTGCTCAGGATTCAAAACCATCTCCCGGACTATCAATAAATAATTGGAAATTTTTGCACCGGACCGGTGCGTGAAAATAAGAATACTGATAACGGCTGTTGCCGATGAATCTACTTTAGCATGTCTATGCTATAAAAACAAGATACCACTTTTTATTTTTCGTATTTGTTTATAATTCTTTTATAAATTTACCGATTGTTTCAGAAATTCGACATACTTTGAACATAATTTTCCCATATAATAGGTCTTGGATAGATGAAAAACCACTCTCTATCTCCCCCCTCAAAAAAACAAAACAGCTCTCACACAAATGTGAGAGCTGTTTGTTTTTTGTTACTGTTCACTGGTAATATCCCGCGAGGTGTTTTTTGAGTTATTTTCTATTGCAATTCTACTGGCAGTCTTTTATAATGTAGGATATCAATATGATTGAATATTTATGATATCAGTGATAAAAAATTTCAAAAATCTTTATATATAAGATCACCCCGCTGATATCATATTTACAGAACATGAAAGAATCGAGGTAATTCCCATGAGCGAAAAAATTACAGTAGTTGCACTGGGCCACAGAGCATTAGGAACCACCTTACCGGAGCAGAAAATCGCTACAAAAAAAGCAGCCAAAGCTGTCGCAGATCTTGTAGAAGCCGGAAATCGTGTAGTCATTTCCCACAGTAACGGTCCACAGGTTGGAATGATCCACACAGCCATGAATGAATTTGGCAAAACACATCCTGACTATACATTTGCACCTATGTCCGTATGTTCGGCAATGAGTCAGGGCTATATCGGATATGACCTCCAGACCGCAATCCGCGCAGAACTTATTTCCCGCGGTATTTATAAACCGGTAGCTACTATCCTTACACAGGTTGTCATTGATCCATATGATGATGCTTTCGCTGAACCTGAGAAGATCATCGGACGTGTCCTTACAGAAGAAGAGGCTGAAACTGAAGAAAGCAAGGGAAACTTTGTCACTAAACTGGCTGACGGCACTTATAAAAGAATCCTGGCAGCTCCGAAACCGCAGAAAATCGTAGAGCTTGAAACAATCCGCACACTTGTAGATGCGGGCCAGGTAGTAATCGCAGCAGGCGGCGGCGGAATCCCGGTTATGGAACAGGGAATCGATCTTCATGGTGCAAGTGCGATCATTGAGAAAGACCTTTCCAGCGGACTTCTTGCACAGGAATTAAATGCAGATACTCTTCTGATCCTTACCAGTGTTGAGAAAGTAAGTCTGAACCTCGGTCAGGACAATGAAGAATATCTTAATACAATTTCTGTAGATGATGCTAAGAAATATATGGCTGACAATCAGTTTGCCCCAGGCTCCATGCTTCCTAAATTCGAAGCCGGAATCTCTTTTATCGAAAAGGGAGATAACAGAAGAACGATCATCACAGATATTGCGCATGCAAAGGATGGATATTTCGAAAAAACCGGAACTATCATTAAATGATTCTATAGCAATCCTCGTAAATAATACATTTAAGAGGATTGCTATATTTTATCTGACAATACAAAAAGACATATACCAGAGCAATACATATCATCTTGCCGGTATATGTCTTTTAATTATCATATTATGATGTCAGATTCAAAAGTTTACCCCTGACCTGATATTACATAGATTTACGTTCCGCAATCTCTGCCATCTTCGCTTCGTTCAGACGAGTATCACCATGCACACGGCTGTAGGAAAGATATCCGTTCATACGGTCAATCTTTGTCAGATTCTTGGAACCGCATACCGGACACACGTCCATTTCAAGTTCCTCATGTCCGCAGTCATCACAGTAAGCAAGGGAAAGATTTACTCCCTCATAATATCCCAAAGACATGGCTCTGCGGATCAGAGTACGTATTGCTTCACGATTATAATCGATCGGATAACGTACATACTGAATCTTACCGCCGTTGCACAACTCCCAGAAACGTCCCTCCAGATCCTGTTTTTCAATCGGAGTTACATCTTCAGTCACATGACAGTGGAAACTGTTGCTTACATAAGGACGATCAGAAACCCCTTTCACAATGCCATACATCTTACGGAACTGTTCCACCTGCAGTCCACATAAACTCTCTGCCGGTGTTCCATAAATTGCATAAAGATAACCATCTTTCTCTTTAAATTCATTTACTTTCCTGTTGATATATTTCAGCACATCCAGTGCAAACTGCCCGTCTTCAGCAATGGATTTGCCATTGTAAAGTTCCTGGAGTTCATTTAATGCAGTGATTCCGAAGGATGCTGTCATTGGTTTCAGAATCTTGCCAATCTTTTCATTCGGTTTCAGATGTCCACCGTAAAATCCTCCCTCACAATATGCCAGCGGGTTGGTTGACGCACGCATCTGTCCCAGATAATCATAGGTACGGATATGCAGATTACGGATCATCTCAAGATAGAAATCCAGCACTTCGTAGAAATCCCTGCTCTCTGCTCTGGCTTTGGCAAGGATCATTGGAAGATGAAGGCTTACCGCACCGATGTTAAATCTTCCCACAAACACAGGAACATCCTTATCATCTGCCGGATACATACCGCCTCTCTCGTACCAGGGGCTTAAGAACGCACGACATCCCATAGGACTTATAACCTTTCCATACTGCTTGTACATACTGGAAATATATCCTTTTCCTGACATGGACAGCCAGTCCGGATACATAGTCTTGGCAGAACAGTCAACCCCTGCCTCAAATACATCCTCACTAATCTTGCCTTTTCCATGGATATTTTCATCATAAAGGAATACGATTTTCGGGAAGAGTACCGGTTTCTTGCGTCCTGCCTTACCCTGTCCGCCTTTATGCACTTCAAGAAGAGAAATACTTGCCATCTTCTCGAACTGCTTTATTCCAAGTCCAAGAGTTACAGTTACAAATGGATAATCCCCTCTGGAAGATCCGACTGTATTCAGCTTATACTCAATCCCCTGCCATCCCTGGTCAAAATCTCTGCGGACTTTGTCAAGCGCATACTCAATCGCACGTTCTTCACGTCCTGTCCAGCTCTCGTCAGAGTATTTCATAAATTCCTGGATATATTTATCGTAACTCTTCTGTGCATAAGGTGCAAGAATCTTGTCTACTTCCGGTACTGTGAATCCGCCATACTGCTGTGCAGCAGTGCTCAGGATAATATCACCCATAACATCAAACGCAGTATCCAGTGTCTTAGGCTCATTGTACCATACATTTCCCATCTCAAATCCGCCGCTGAGTACAGATGCCACATCAAAGAGACAGCAGTTCATGGTATCCAGACGTGCAGACTGGTCATGAATATAAATATAACCATCTTTACATGCCTGAAGTTCATTACGATTCATAAAAAATTTACGGTAAAGCTCTTTGTTCAGTTCATTAAAGATCAGGCTTCGCTTTGTAGCTACAAGCGCACTGTCTGTATTGGCATTACTCTTATCACCAATATAACGGATTGCCTGACTCTTGGTATATACATCATCCATCATATGGATAAAGTCAAGTTTGTAATTTCTGTAATCGCGGTAGCTCTTAGCCACTGCCGGGTTCACTCTCTCAAGTGCTCCCTCTACGATGTTGTGCATCTCCTGGATCTCTATCTCATTCTTTCCCAGTGCCTCCGCATGTTCTTCCGCAAACTGGCAGATAAATTCCTTCTCTTTATCCGAAAATGTGTATAAAATTCTGGCTGCCGACTTATTTACTGCTGCTACGATCTTCTGTGAATTAAACTCTTCTCTCGTACCATCTTTCTTTATAACATATATCATACCTTTCGCTCCCATATACAATATATAGTATTTTTTTCTTTCATTCACCACAATTCTCTCTATATGTGGTACGTTTAACAAGTATAGCACAGTCTCTGACAAAAAGAAAGGGGCAAAAAATTATTCGTCATATTGCTGAATTTGATACATGGCAAGATAATTATCTTGACCATCCAGAGATACCACAGATACCTCATCCCCGGCATGTAATTCTATTTTCTCCTCGTGGTCTGCTTCGTCAAATTTTACAGTTTCATCTTTTCCTGAAGAACTTCTGATTTCCAGAGCAACCTTCTCCCAGCCGGACACTATCCTGTATTCTCCCGGATCTATTGTAAAATCATACCCCTGGTCACTGGCATCTGTATCGCCAATCTCTGATGCAGTATCATCCGTTCTGACAATATAATTCTCTCCGGTGAACATATACCAGTCCGGATTTCCCCTCTGTTCATCCTGTCCGTTCTTTACTGCACTGATAGTCTCAGACCAGTCATCTGTCCAGTTATTCTCATTACTTTCATTACTTTCATTATTTTCATTATTCTTATTACTCTCATTTACTTCATCAGAACTGCTGTCATCAAAAATACTGTTGAGATCTATGTCAAACTCATCATAGATAAATTCTTCTATCCTGTATCCAATCGTATCCCAATTCTCTGCCATCTGACCTATTATTACCATCAGAATCAGCACAATGATCCAGAAAATTTTGCCTGCCTTGCCGCTCTTTTTCTTCTCACTTTTTGCTGTCTTTTTTCCGGTGCTGTATGTACGGGCAGTCTGTGCGCTGTACGACTGACCTGATGTTTTCTTTGTCCCTGATGTTTGTATTCTTGAAGTTTGTACTTTTGTATTTTGCGTTCTAATAGTCTGTGTTCTGGCAGACGAAGTTTTTGCAGCTTTGGGAACTGTTTTATTTCTGTCAGACAAAGGGATCTCGTTCTCTGCCATTGCTTTTTTCACCTTTGCCGAAGCATGACGATAGTGCTCTGAACGGTCTTCGTTCAGATGATACAGTTCCATATCATTTCTATATGGCATTCCACAATATTTACACCTGCCGTTTACAATTGGTCCATCACAGACCTGACACCTTTTTCCCATATATCTTCCCCCTGAGTTTTATATAAATTTAACGCTTCATTCATTTACACATTTATTTTAACATTTCGCCCCAATCTTGCAAAGCTGAAATTGTGTTACTGTTCGTTCTGTTCTCCGTAACCATAATATCCCGCGAGATACTTCCAAATGAACAGTAATAATTGTCAAACTTCCATTTTCCTGTTATAATAGCGTGGGAAAAGATAATGGATATTCAGTAAACAACAATATTTTTTATCAGTTTGCCATAAAATATGCAAATACAGAAATTACAGGAGGAATCCACTCATGGAACAGATTAAAATTCCTGACGGGTATCAGTCATCTTTAAATCTTCACGATACCCAGATTGCCATTAAGACTGTGAAAGATTTCTTTCAGCAGACACTGGCTCAAAAACTGAATCTGCTGCGTGTTTCCGCTCCGGTATTCGTTAATCCGTCATCCGGTCTGAACGATAACTTAAACGGTGTGGAACGTCCGGTAAGCTTTGACATCAAGGGTCAGTCTGAAAATGCCGAGATTGTGCACTCTCTCGCAAAATGGAAAAGATATGCATTAAAGAAATATGGTTTCGCACACGGAGAAGGACTCTACACAGATATGATCGCGATCAGACGCGATGAAGATCTTGACAATATCCACTCTGTATACGTTGACCAGTGGGACTGGGAAAAGATCATCAACAAAGAAGAACGTAACATGGACACACTGGTATCCACAGTACGCGCCATTTACAGTGTTCTCCGCAAAACAGAAAAATACATGGCCGTTCAGTACGATTATATCGAAGAAATCCTCCCAAGGGAGATTGCATTCGTAAGTACTCAGGAACTGGTCGATATGTATCCTGACCTTACTCCTAAGGAACGTGAATACAAAGTTGTTAAAGAAAAGGGTGCTGTCTTCCTTATGCAGGTTGGAAAAACCTTAAGCAATGGCGAACGTCACGACGGACGTGCACCAGACTATGATGACTGGGAATTAAACGGCGACATTCTCGTTTACTATCCTGTTCTTGACATTGCACTGGAACTCTCTTCTATGGGTATTCGTGTGGATGAGAACGCACTTGACCAGCAGCTCACTATTGCAGGCTGTGACGACAGACGTGAGCTTCCTTTCCAGAAGGCAATCCTGAACAAGGAACTTCCATATACTATCGGCGGCGGCATCGGCCAGTCCCGTATCTGTATGTTCTTCCTCAGAAAGGCACATATCGGTGAAGTACATGCTTCCCTGTGGCCGGAAGAAGTAATGAAAGAAGCAGCAGCAAAAGGAGTACAGCTTCTGTAAAAAAGCCGTAAACCTGGAATACTCAGAAATCACAGACACACAGATGTGTAAATACACAATGTATATCTGAGTGCCTTATCAGACAAATGTAACGGGGCGAATACAAAAGTGAATATTTTATTTTTTTTAACACCTAAAAGTGATGTAGCATATATATTTGAGAATGAAACTCTTCGTCAGACTCTTGAGAAAATGGAACACAGAAAATTTTCCTGCATTCCGCTTCTGAGTCTGGACGGGAAATATAAAGGAAGTATTTCCGAGGGTGATCTTCTCTGGGGAATGAAAACCTTAAATGTTCCCGGACTGAAAGAAGCAGAGAGCATTTCCATTATGGCAATCCCGCGAAGAGCAACATACAAGGCAGTTCACGCAGATTCTGACATGGAGGATCTGCTGGACAAGGCAATCAACCAGAATTATGTTCCGGTTGTAGATGATCAGGGATACTTTATCGGCATCATCACCCGTAAAGAGATCATTAAATACTGCTACAAAGAACTGAAGAAATATATAAAGGCTTCAGATTCATAAAAAGAGCTGCCGCATTGCAATTTTTCAATTGCTAATGCGGCAGTTCTTTTTATATTCTTTATAACGCCTCAACAGACTTCAACAAAATTCCTGTTTTTCCTTTTTCTGTGCCAGAAGCTTTCCGAACAATGCTGCCAACACCTGCTGAAACAGAGTTCCGATCATTACCGGAAACATAACTTCACCCGGAAAATATGCAGCTGCGATCACCGCTCCTGCGCTGATATTGCGCATCCCGGTTCCATACATCATGGAAACCGCCGTACTGCGATCCTTTCGGAAGATATACGCCACAAACCAGCCGAGTGCATATCCGGAAGCAGCCAGGACAAGGATTGCCAGTGCAACCTTCACCCTCTGCATATTCATATCCCGGATATATGGTGCTACTTTGGAAGAATTGGACGTTACCACAAATATCAGTGCCAGCTTTGAAAAAGGCGCAAGCTTTCCCGGCCATGTTTCCATTACTTTTCCATCTGTGATCTGATTTAATACCATCGCAACAACAGCAGGAAGCGCAACCATAAATATCAGTTCCCGCATCATCCTGGCAGGATCTATGGTCACCGCAGAGCCCAGCAGGATCTTCAGCGTAGCCGGGATCAGAAAAGGTGCCAGTACCGTATCCAGCACTACCAGAGACAACGACAGAGGACTGTTTCCATCATAAATCGTCACCCACATCAGACTTACCACTGCAGTGGGAACTGCAAACTCCAGTACCATTCCGGTGATCAGCTCCATGTTATTTCCAAAGAAGAGATGGCCTGCCCCGCAGGATGCTGTCGGGATTACCACATGGACCAGAAGCATGATAATAAGCAGTGAGCCCGGATGTCGGAATACATTTGCCACATCTTTAAATCTTGACTTCAACGCCCCGGCAAATGTCATAAATGCAAATACGGCCGGCACATAAGGCAGACCGCATTTGGCAATATCAGGAAAGCACACCCCCAGTAACAGACAGGTCGGTGTCACCAGGGCCATCCATTTTTCTATAAAACTGTTAAATTTTCTCAGCATCTTATAAAACCTTTGAAAGGAAGTCTTTCAGTCTAGGATTCTTCGGATTCGCGAAAAATTCTTTCGGAGTATTCTCTTCCTGTATCTTACCGTCATCAATAAAAAGAACTCTTGTTGCCACTTCTCTTGCAAATCCCATCTCATGAGTAACTACAACCATGGTCATACCTGACTGCGCAAGTTCTTTCATCAATTCCAGAACCTCACCTACCATCTCAGGGTCAAGTGCGGAAGTTGGCTCATCAAAAAGCATCACATCCGGATTCATGGCAAGAGAACGTGCAATGGCAATACGCTGTTTCTGCCCGCCCGAAAGCATATCCGGATATGCATTGGCTTTGTCCGGAAGACCTACACGTGCCAGAAGCTCATCCGCTTTCTTTGAAGCTTCATCCTTTGTCATCAGCTTCAGTTCTACAGGTGCCAGCATAATATTCTGTTTTACCGTTTTATGCGGAAAAAGATTAAACTGCTGGAATACCATTCCAATCTTCTGACGGTGTCTGTTAATGTCAACCTTCGGATCTGTAATATCAGTTCCTTCAAAGAGGATCTGTCCGCCTGTCGGAACCTCCAGAAGATTCAGTGATCTCAGGAAAGTAGATTTACCGGAACCGGAAGGACCAATGACGGCTACTACTTCTCCCTGACAGATATCTGTTGTTATTCCATCGAGAACCTGATTTGTACCAAAAGCTTTCTTCAGATCCTTTACCTGGATCAGTACATTCTTATCGCTCACTGGTTCTTAATCTCCTTTCCAGTTTATTCATCCCCCATGTAAGGATTCCAACGATCACAAGGTAAATCGCTGCTGCTGCCATCAGAGGCCAGAACGCATTGTATGTACGGCTCTGGATCAGCATAGCTCCTTTTGTCAGGTCCATCATACCGATATAACCGATGATGGATGTCTCTTTGATCAGCACGATAAATTCATTTACCAGCGCAGGAAGTACATTCTTAAATGCCTGCGGGATAATGATCAGTCGCATGGTCTGGCTGAAATTCAGACCAAGGCTTCGTCCTGCCTCTGTCTGTCCCTGGTCAATGGACATGATACCGGAACGGACAATCTCAGCTACATAGGCACCTGAGTTGATACCAAAGGCAAGTCCGCCTACAATGATCTTGTTAATGCTTACAGCACCAAAAATTACAAAATTCATGATCAACAACTGGATCATGGTTGGTGTTCCACGGATTACAGTCAGATAAACTCTGCAGATCGCATTGAGGATCTTAAAGGAGCCTGACTTATCGTGCGCAGAACGGATGATTGCCACAAGGAAACCGATGATCAGACCTACAATTACCGCAAATACTGTGATAATGAGGGTTGTTTTCAGACCATCCAGAAGCCAGAGATAGCGGTCATCTTTAATAAAGTTCAGATAAAAATCTTCTTTTACACTCGCTAATATCATAGGATTATTCATAAAAACCTCTGTTCCGAAAAGAGAGCTGTTGGCAGATTGTCAACAGCTCTGTTATTTGTTATTTTGATACTTATTTCTTTACAATAATTACCTGGCTTGCATCTGCATAGGTATCTGTAAAGTCAACGCTTGATTTACGGTCTTCTGTTACAGTCATACCTGCTGCACCGAAGTCTGCTTTGCCGGACTGTACTGCCGGAAGGATGGAGTCAAATTCCATATCTTCAATCTTCAGTTCATATCCAAGCTTATCACAGATTGCCTGAGCGATATCAGCATCGATACCAACGATATCATCACCTTCATGATATTCATATGGTTCGAACTCAGCGTTAGTAGCCATTACCAGAGTTCCATTGGAACGGTCAACATCTTCCGGTGATTCATATGGAGTCTTACCGGCATCCTCACCAATGTAATTGTCCATGATGCTGTCGATAGTTCCATCCTCTTTCAGTTCCTTGAGAGCTCCGTTAATCTTGTCAAGAAGTTCATCATTGCCTTTCTTTAAGCAGATTGCATATTCTTCTTCCTCGAATGGCTCATCCAGAATCTTGAGATCATCATTATTCTCAGCAAATTTCTGAGCCGGCTGTGAATCGATGATCACACAGTCGATCTGTCCTGCCTTTAATGCCTGAACAGCTTCACTTCCCTTGCTGTAACGTTCTACTGTAGAACCATCTTTCTCATAATCAGATGCATCAAGGTCACCTGTTGTACCAAGCTGAACACCGATTGTTGCTCCTGCAAGATCATCTTTGGATTCAACTTTCTGAGCTGCGGATACGCCTCCTGCCATGGAAAATACCATTACTGCACTGAGTGCAAGAGTTGCAAATCTCTTTTGATCTTTCATCTTTTTTCCTCCTCGCATCCGAAAGTATATCTACGGCTGCCATCTTTTTACCTTCTTCAGACAACAGCGTATAATTATGCGTTTCGGTTGTATATTTTTGTTTTTAATTTTAACATACTTTCTATAAAATGCAAGGTAAAACTTGAATAACAGATATATTTTCCATATAATGTATAATACATAACTGTTCCGGGAAGGGCAAAATGTTTTTTTACATGAAGGTCACAGAAAAACTTTCCCGGTAAAGGATTCGTAATTTTCACTTTTTCATAACATTTTTTCTATATGATACAAGAGGTGTATAAATATTTAACCAAATAAGGAGGCTTTTCTGATGAAATTTACAAAAATGCATGGTATTGGAAATGATTACGTATATGTAAACTGTTTTGAGGAAACTGTGGAAAATCCTTCCGCAGTAGCCAGATATGTCAGTGACCGTCACTTTGGTATCGGTTCCGACGGACTGATCCTGATCAAGCCATCCAAAATCGCAGACTGCGAGATGGATATGTATAATCTTGACGGTTCCCAGGGTGCCATGTGCGGAAACGGTATCCGCTGTGTTGCCAAATATGCCTATGACTACGGCATCGTAGACAAAGAACATATTTCTGTTGCTACAAAAAGCGGCATCAAATATCTGGATCTTACTGTAGAAAACGGAAAGGTATCCCAGGTTAAGGTAAATATGGGTTCTCCGATCCTGACCGCCAGACAGATTCCGGTAGTGTCAGAGAAGGAGGAAGTTATCAATGAACCTCTGGATGTAAACGGAAAAATCTATTACATAACCGCTGTTTCCATGGGAAATCCCCACGCTATTGTTTATATGGATGATATTGACCATCTGGATATTGAAAAGATCGGCCCGGCTTTCGAGAATCATGTTGCATTTCCGGATCGTGTAAACACTGAATTTGTAGAAGTGATCGATGAACATACTGTAAAAATGCGTGTATGGGAACGCGGTTCAGGCGAAACTCTTGCCTGCGGCACAGGTGCATGTGCGGTAGCAGTCGCTTCTGTTCTGAACGGACATGTAGACGGTGACAGTCCTGTCACTGTAAAACTTCTCGGCGGTGACCTGCAGATTTTCTGGAACAGACAGGAGAATCTTGTTTACATGACAGGCCCGGCTGCCACAGTATTTGACGGTGAAATTGATGTAAGCTTTCTGAAATAAAAAACTGTCTGAAACTGCAGCAAATAACAGACAGCTTATCTGCTTCAGCTGCCGGTCACAATATTACGCAACAAAAAACGGATACACACCATTCAACTGTGGTTATGTATCCGTTTTTTATCAACTTTTACACTGCAAATTCCAGTATTCTTTCCACAATAAATACCGCAGCACATGCGAATAACGCAACTGTAAGAAGACTTTTCTCCTTATATGCTGCGATCAGTGCCACAATAAATCCAACAGCAGCCGAGATCACACTATCTGTGGCAAAAAGAATCGCCGGAAATGTCATGGCTGCCAGACATGCATAGGGAACATAGTACAGAAATGACCTGATAAACGGACTTGTGATCTCTTTTCTGGAAAGAGCCAGCGGGAGCATACGAATCAGATATGTAACTGCCGCCATTACCAGAATGTAAATATAAATATTATGACTCATGAACACTCTCCTCCTCTTTCTCATCCTCTATCGGACAGAAGTATGCGGCGGCCCCTGCCACAATCAGTGTAGTGATAATGATCACAAAACCTGACGAAACCTCTGACAGAAACGGAATCACTTTAAACAAAGTGCTGATCAGCATTGCTGCCACGACAACTGCCAGTACTGCCTTATTCTGCTTTGCCGGTGGAATAATGATTGCAAGAAACATGCCGTAAATAGCCACGCTGAGTGCACTCATCATAAAATCCGGAAGAAGATTTCCGGAAATTGCTCCTGCCAGGGTTCCAAGTACCCATCCCGGGATTGCCACACACATGGCACCATAATTATAAAATGCGCTTACTTTTCCGGGCTGACTGGCACTGATCCCGAAAATCTCATCCGTCACACCAAATGCTGCAATATAGCGGTGAACCAAAGATTCATCTCTTCTGAATTTCTGAGCAAGGGAAAATGACATCAGACAATATCTCAGATTAATGATCAGCTGTGTCAGTGCCATCTCCCAGTAAGAACCGCTCATTACCATGATCTCAAGTCCTGCAAACTGCCCTGCTGAAGTCACGTTTGTCAATGAAATCAGCACAGCCTGCCAGATACTCAGTCCATCAGCAACTGCCATCATGCCAAATGTAAACGATACAGCAAAATATCCCAGTCCTATGGGAATACCATCCTTAACTCCTTTTCTGAAGCTTTCACTTCTCATGTTTCTCTCCTCCTGTCACCTTTTGTGATCCTTTGACAACTGTTTAACTCTTTCACAGCTACAACTTTCGTATTTACTGATACACACAGATAACCCGGAGAACAGTATTCTGTCTCCGGGTTTCAGTCAGGATTATCTGATATGTTTTATTGCATATGCATAAATTCTCTTATAAGTCCTCATAGAATAATGAACACCATCATCTGTATAACCGCGAAATTCACAGCGAGTCGTATAACCACATCTCATCAGATAAGAATAACTGTTGATCCATGTAAAATTCCCGTTCAGTCTCTGTCTGAGTCTGTTATTAAATCCGCGGATCTCAGACTCCTTCCGCGTGGATTTCATTGCCGTATTACATGGATTCACAGACATATAAAATAATTCACAGTTCCTGGCAGTCAGCTTTCTGGATAATCCATTCATATAAGAAGCATAGTCTGACGCAACAGAATCATAACTGATGGACTCCCTGTTTTTGTGGATCAGGTCATTTACTCCCAGATTGAAAATAACTGCCACCGGCTTCGCATTGTCATCCATCCCGCTTATTTCATTCAGCAGTTCCTTTTCTCCGTATTTTTTCATCCAGTCAAGCCCTTCTCCTGTCTTGCATACAAATCCAACTTTCTTTAAACTGTCAGAACTGCATTGCTGCTTCAGAGTACTGCGAAGCATTGCTGTACGGGAATCTCCCACAAAAATAATCTTATCATATTTCTCCACACTGTCCGCAAGACCGCCTGCATAAATATCCGGTTCCTGATTCCATTTATACTTCACCGGATAAAGATGAATATTTTTCGTAACCTGAATTTTCTGATATGCCTGATACATTGGATTACAGGTCTGTCCGGGAACTGTTGACCATCCCAGAAATGTATATCCCCTCTTATTCACTTCCACAGGAAGAATCACAGAACCACCGCTTTTCACTTTCTTTTTTGTGATTTCTCCTGAAGTCTCTATTGTAACTGTTTTCGTGGATGTTTTTTTCTTTTGCACTGTTGAATTCTTAGCAGTCTGCATTATTGCCGCCTGTGCTACAGACGGGGGTGCTGCACATATTAATACACACGCCAGAAAAAATAATAACATTCTTCTTACACACATCTGTCTCTTCTGTTTTCTCATTATTGCCTTCTTTTATGATTTCATATATTATCTGTTATTTTTACCGGTACTTACAGCAATTTCGCTGTCTTTTCTCTTCACCATACTGCTTCGCAGTCAATTTGACCAAACAGTTGTATTTCAGTTTACATCATCTGACAGAAACAGTCAACAGTCTTCGCCACTGCCTTTACATTCTTTACAGACTCCATACAAAATAGAATTCTTACACTGCAGGGTAAATCCATGACTTTCTTCAATATGATGAGAAATTTCTTCCATAAAATGACATTCCAGATGAATGATCTTTCCACATTTTACACACTTCAGGTGCAGATGCTGTTCACATCCCCGTCCCGGTTCTACATACTGATAAGCAGCCTGGCAACCTTTCTCTGCAACATATTTGATCACAGTTCCATCCTTTGCAAGCTTGTCCAGATAGCGGTAAATGGTTGTGATATTTACCTCACTGTCATGTTTCTTCAGATACTCATCCACATCAGCAGCTGTAACCGTATGGTCATTACTGTTTTTCAAATATTCAAGTATTTTTCTGCGGCTTGCTGTCGCATAACTGCTTCCTGCCATAATTTTATCATTCCTCCTAAAATCAGCGTTACTGTTCACTCCGTTCACAGTAACTTAGCCAAAATTCATTCCAGATTGCCTGCGGCAATGGAATTTTGGCATATTCATGCCAAAACACCTCGCGGGATAGTGATGTGTGAACAGTAACAAATCAGCTTCTTCTGACAGAACAGACCCGGTTGATCAGAAAACAATTCCTGCAAATTCAATGATAATTCCCCAGAACACACCAAGTCCATAAAGTACTCCCACAATTTTCAGATTCTGAACCCTGTCTCTGTTCAAACGAAACAGAATCAGAAGCCCAACTCCTGCATTTACAAGAAGTCCCGCCATCATCGCCCCGGCTCCGATAATATGATCCAGATATAACTGGGTGATCACTACAGAAGAAGCGCAGTTGGGAATCAGTCCCACTAAAGCTGCGATCAGTTCACCTGCAATCGGTGTTCCTGTAAAAAGTCCTGCCAGTGTCTCTTCTCCGACTAATCCAATGATAATATTTAAAGCAAGAGAAATCAAGAAAATGTATACAAAAACTTTTAATGTGTGAAATGCTGCTGAAGAAATAACTCCATGTTCACAATGGCAGCGTTCTTCTTCACAGATTTCATGAATATCCACATCAGGTTCCTGTTTCTTCAGAATATGTGTGTAAACATACTCCAGCACCAGGCCGGAAAGTATTCCGATCACCGCTTTGCAGGTCAGGATTTTCACAATTGTAACTACAGGAACTGCATTGGAGATCATGATTGGAAACATTTCATCTGAAGTAGACAGATACACCGCGATCAAAGTTCCCACTGTGATCACACGTCCGGCAAAAAGGCTAGATGCCGCTGCCGAAAATCCACACTGTGGGATCACTCCCAAAAGTCCACCCCATACCGGTCCGAATTTTCCAGCTGTACGGATTCTCTTTCGTGCTGCCGCACCTGTCTTATGCTCCAGCCATTCCATAAACAGATAAGTAAGAAAAAGAAAGGGTAGCAGCTTGATGCTGTCTATTACTGAATCTAATATAATCTCTGACATATAGTTCTCCTTATATTTGCACTTTATTTGTATTTGCAACTTTTTTACATTTGCAACTTATTTGCATTTCTGTATTATATAGTATTTTTATAATTTGTCAAGTCTGTAAACCATACAATTGAAACATTCCAAAAAAGACCATCTTGCAGATATGGGGGAAAATCCGGAAGATGGTCTTTTTATTCATGTTTTATTTATACAATATATAAGGATGTTATATCTGTATTATTCAGCAACTGCCTTAAATGCTTCATCAAGATCCTGAATGATATCGTCAATATTCTCTGTACCAATGGAAAGACGAATTGTATTTGGTTTGATACCCTGATCGAGAAGTTCTTCTTCTGTGCACTGGCTGTGTGTTGTTGTAGCCGGATGGATAACAAGAGATTTAACATCAGCTACATTGGCAAGCAATGAGAACAGTTCCAGATTATCAATGAAGTCCTTTGCCTTCTGCGCATCACCTTTAATCTCAAATGTAAAGATGGAACCGCCGCCATTCGGGAAGTATTTCTTATAAAGCTCCTGCTGAACCGGATCTGTGGATACAGACGGATGATGAACTTTCTCTACCTGCGGATGGTTATTTAAGTACTGAACAACTTTCAGTGCATTCTCTACATGGCGTTCAACACGAAGTGACAGTGTTTCAAGTCCCTGAAGGAAAATGAATGAGCTTACCGGAGAGATGGTTGCACCTGTATCACGAAGAAGAATTGCACGAATCTTTGTAACAAATGCTGCCGGTCCGCATGCCTTTGTAAAGCTTACGCCATGATAGCTTGGGTTCGGTTCTGTCAGAGATGCGAATTTACCTGATGCTTCCCAGTCAAATTTACCACTCTCAACGATCACACCTCCGATTGTTGTACCATGTCCACCGATGAATTTAGTTGCAGAATGAACAACGATATCTGCACCATATTCGATTGGTCTTACAAGGTAAGGTGTTGCAAATGTGTTATCCACTACAAGCGGAATCTTATGTGCATGAGCAATCTTTGCGATAGCTTCAATATCAACTACATCAGAGTTCGGGTTTCCAAGAGTCTCGATGTAAACAGCTTTTGTGTTATCCTGAATTGCGTTCTCTACTTCTTCAAGATCAAATACATCAACGAATGTTGTTGTGATTCCATAAGCCGGAAGTGTATGCTCCAGAAGGTTTGTTGTTCCACCGTAAATATTCTTGGCTGCTACAATGTGGTCACCCTGCTGTGCAAGATTCTCAATTGTATATGTGATTGCTGCTGCACCGGATGCTACTGCAAGTGCCGCAGAACCGCCTTCAAGCGCTGCGATTCTTTTCTCGAATACATCTTCAGTCGGGTTTGTAAGACGTCCGTAAATGTTACCTGCATCTGCAAGTCCGAAACGTGCAGCTGCATGATCGCAGTTTCTGAATACATAAGAAGATGTCTGATAGATTGGTACTGCTCTTGCATCTGTAACCGGATCCGGACTCTCCTGTCCTACGTGAAGCTGTAATGTTTCAAATTTGAAATGTCTGTCTTTTCTTTCGATTTTTTTGCTCATGTGTATATCCTCATCTTTCTCTGATTTATAATAATCTTTTTCTCTGCAAAACTGATTCCGGCTCTTAAGCCCCTTATCTGCAAGTCATTTTTGTTTCTACGCTTTTCATATCTGTTTGATATGATTTAGCATAGTTGTATATTACCATTTAATTCCTAGTACGTCAATAGGAAATTTTCTATAACGTTTAATAGCTAATAACTATAACGTTTCCAAAAAACAGTGCAGATAAGACAGTCCGACAAAATGCGAAAGACAAGGAAAATCTGTCATTTAATACAATTTTCAATCACACCGCCGCCTACAACGATATCACCATCATATAACACAACTGCCTGCCCTCTGGTGATAGCTCTCTGTGGTTTATCAAAACGCACGTGCAGCACTCCATCTTCCGTCTGCCATGCTACGGCCTCCTGCTCCGGATGACGGTAACGGATCTTTGCTTTCAGCCTCATTGGCTCCTTCAGAGATTCACAGGAAATCAGATTGACCTTTGTTGCAGTCAGTTCCGAATGGAAAAGATCCTCATTATTTCCCAGAACCACCTGATTGGTCTTTGGAGAAATATCACACACATACAGTCTGGATGCTGCCGGAATACCAAGTCCTCTTCTCTGGCCAAGTGTATAGTGGATGATTCCTTTATGTTTACCAAGAATGTTTCCTTCTGTATCTACAAAATCGCCCGGGATTGATTTACGTCCTGTGTACTGTTCAATAAACTTTGCATAATCACCGTCCGGTACGAAACAGATATCCTGGCTGTCATGCTTTCTGGCATTAACAAAGCCATGCTTCTCTGCGATCTCACGCACTTCCGTTTTGCGAAGCCCGCCAAGAGGCAGGGAAATATGCGCAAGCTGCTCCTGTGTCAGCATATAAAGCACATAACTCTGATCCTTCGTATCATCCACAGCTTTCTTTAATAAGTAACGGTTCTTCTCCTCATCATATTCCACACGTGCATAATGTCCGGTTACAATATAATCATACTCCAGTTCACGCATTCTCTGAAACATCTTGTCAAATTTCAGATAACGATTGCAGTCAATGCAGGGATTTGGCGTGGCTCCATGCTCATAAGCATCCACAAAGCGGTCCATAACATCCTCTTTAAACCTCTCGGAAAAGTTAAAAACATAGTACCTGATCCCCATTCTGTAGCAAACATTTCTGGCATCCTCCACATCATCCAGAGAACAGCAGGTTTTCTCTCTCTTTACTCCTATGTCCTCATTGTGAAATAATTTCATGGTAGCACCGATACATTCATCACCGGTTTCTTTTGTAAGCAGAGCTGCCACAGAGCTGTCCACTCCGCCGCTCATTGCGATAATTGCTTTTCTCATTTTTATTCCATCCTGTTCTGTGATCCGATTACACGGAATATTATTGTTTATGATAATTTTACTTATGTTATGATAGCTGTTCTGAAAAATACTGAACAGTTACATAAAAATCATTTGTACAGCATATCTATTCTAACACATTTATGTAAAATAAAAAAAGCCCTAAAAAGGGCTTTTTTATTTTACACAAATAATGGAGTAGAATAGTAACGGTCACCGGAATCCGGAAGAAGAGCTACGATTGTTTTTCCTTTATTCTCCGGTCTCTTAGCCAGCTGGATTGCCGCATAGAGAGCCGCACCGGAAGAAATACCAACAAGAATTCCCTCATGTTTGGCGATCAGCTTGCCAACTGTAAAAGCATCCTCATTCTCAACCGGAAAAACCTCATCATAAACCTCTGTATTTAATGCCTTCGGAACAAATCCCGCACCGATTCCCTGAATCTTATGCGGACCGCTCTTTCCCTGAGAAAGCACAGGGGAAGTTGCAGGCTCTACTGCCACTACTTTCACGTCAGGATTCTGGGATTTCAGATATTCACCAACACCAGTGATCGTTCCGCCTGTACCAACACCTGCCACAAAAACATCTACCTGTCCGTCTGTGTCTCTCCAGATTTCCGGACCTGTGGTCTTTTTGTGGATCGCAGGATTTGCAGGGTTATCAAACTGTCCCGGAATAAAACTGTTCTCATATTCCTTCGCAAGTTCGTTTGCTTTGGCGATTGCGCCATTCATACCTTTTGTTCCATCTGTCAATACGATTTCTGCACCGTATGCTTTCAGAATATTCCTTCTCTCAACACTCATTGTCTCAGGCATCGTAAGTATCACTCTGTATCCTTTGATTGCAGCAAGAGAAGCAAGACCGATTCCGGTGTTACCTGATGTAGGCTCGATGATCACTGCGCCAGGCTTCAGAACGCCTCTCTCTTCAGCGTCTTCGATCATACTCAGGGCGATACGGTCTTTGGCACTTCCTGCCGGGTTAAAATACTCAAGCTTCACAAGTATTCTCGCTTCCAGCCCAAGCTCTTTTTCAAGATTTCCAACCTCAAGAAGAGGAGTATTTCCAACCAGTTCCGCTGCATTTTTATAGATTTTTGCCATGAGTTCGTCCTCCTTATTTCATACTAAGTATATATGAATTATATGTTATATACATGATATTCTATAAATCCACTATTGTCAAGAGGGAAAATCAAATTACATAATCATTTCCCATCTCTTCATACCAGTCTTTAAGATCCTGCAATGTAACCTTATCCAGTACTCCCTCAATAGCTTTATCAAGCATCTTCCAGAGACGGAGTGTGACACATTCCCCGGCTCTGCTGCACTGATTCGGTTCGTCCTCCAGACAGGCTACCGGCTTCATGCTGCCTTCTGTCAGTCTCAGAATAGTTCCCACCGTATATGTTTCCGGCTCTCTGGCAAGCATATAACCGCCCTGTGCCCCTCTCAGGCTCTTTACATATCCCGCCTTCTTTAATGATGAAATAATCTGTTCCAGATATTTTTCTGAAATATTTTCCCTTGCAGAAATATCTTTGATCTTGACCAGTTCTCCTGTATTATGAACTGCAAGATCAAGCATAAGTCTCAGAGCATATCTTCCTTTTGTAGAAATCTGCATTTTTCAAAACCTCCTGATTAAATTTCGTCGGATTATCATTGTTTTCTTTTATTATATAGTATTCCTAGCCATATAGTCAAGATACATTCCACTTTCCTATATGAATATACAAAAAATCACAGAACCATCCCCAGTCCTGTGATTCTCTCACTGTCTTATACAGTATTATTTCTCCAGTTCTTCTGCTGAAGTAAATACATTAAATCCATTATTCTTAAGAATGCATTCTGTCACTGCACCATCCTCCGTCTGAAGAATTACTACAGGTCTGAGATCTTTTCTGTGGAAAGAAGTATAAATATAGTCAAGACTTACATTACTGTCTGATGCTACTTTCAGGAGTTCATCCAGACCGCCTACCTGATCTTTCATATCAACTACGATCGCCTGTGTAATACGATTCATATATCCACTCCTGTTTAAAACAATTTCCGCTTTATCCGGATCGTTGCAGATCATACGGAAGATTGCAAACTCCGGTGCATCGAAGCATGCAAATCCATAAATATTAATCCCGTTATCTGCAAGTATCCCTGTCACTCTTTTCAGACTTCCTGCTTTATTTTCCACAAATACAACATTCTGTTTGATCATCTCTTTTATCCTCCGGTCGACTCTCTCAGTATCTTTATAATCCCTCATCCACATATTTCTTAATATTGGATGTATTTACATATTTCGTCATATGCTCACCGTCTGTGATCACCAGAGTCGGAGCCTGCATAATTCCAAACTCCTTCACCATCTCCGGATTCTTCTCCGCATCAATAATCTCGAACTCCCTGCCTTCCAGTATCTTCTTCGCCACTCTGCAGTTCGGACAAGTACTGGTTGTAAACAGGTATTTATGTGATGCCACAGGTTCTATCTTCACATCATCCTTAGTCACAGTAACTACACTGGCATGAACCGGCTGTATTTTTCTGATATCTGAATGCATCACATCATAAAGCGTACGGTTCTTATACTCCTGTGCTTTACCGTCATTCCAGTTCTGTACAGGTCTGTAATATCCTGTGATACGACTGTAAACCTCCGCCTTCTTACCACATTTCGGACAAGTGAAATGCTCTCCGCTGATGTAGCCATGTTCCTTACATACAGAATAGGTCGGCGAAATCGTATAATACGGCAGTTTATAATTCTCTGCGATCTTACGTACCAGTGCTGCTGCTGCTTTCCAGTCAGGAAGCTTCTCACCGATAAATGCATGGAATACAGTACCTGATGTATAAAGCGTCTGCAGATCATCCTGAATATCCAGTGCATCAAAAATATCTGTGGTATATTCAACCGGAAGATGAGAACTGTTTGTATAATAAGGAGTATCCCCTTCCTTGCCTGCAGTCTTAATATCCGGCCAGCGTTTTCTGTCATGTTTGGCCAGACGATAGGCAGTAGATTCAGCAGGAGTTGCCTCAAGATTAAACAGTTCTCCTTCGTACTTCTCCTGATAATCGGACAGACGTTCCCGCATATGAAGAAGAACCTCTTTTGTAAACCTCTGCGTACGCTCATCAGACATATCTTTTCCCAGCCAGCGGGCATTCAGACCAACCTCGTTCATTCCCACCAGTCCAATGGTAGAGAAATGATTGGAAAAGCTTCCAAGATATCTCTTTGTATAAGGATATAATCCCTCATCCAGCAGCTTACCAATTACTTCACGTTTAATATGCAGAGAACGTGCGGAAATATCCATTAAGCGATCCAGACGATTGTAAAACTCTTCCGGTGTCTTGGAAAGATATGCGATACGCGGCATATTTATAGTTACTACCCCCACAGAACCGGTACTCTCTCCTGATCCAAAGAAACCACCGCTCTTCTTGCGGAGTTCTCTCAGATCCAGACGCAGACGGCAGCACATACTGCGGATATCACTTGGTTTCATATCACTGTTAATATAGTTTGAGAAATACGGTGTTCCATATTTGGATGTCATCTCAAAAAGAAGGCGGTTATTCTCTGTATCAGACCAGTCAAACTCATTTGTTATGGAATAGGTCGGAATAGGATACTGGAACCCGCGTCCGTTGGCATCCCCCTCGATCATGGTCTCAATAAATGCCTTATTGATCATATCCATCTCTTTTTTGCAGTCTTTGTACTTGAAATCCATATTCTTTCCGCCTACGATAGCCGGAAGCTCTGCAAGATCATCCGGTACTGTCCAGTCCAGCGTAATGTTGGAGAAAGGTGCCTGTGTTCCCCATCTGCTTGGGGTATTGACTCCATAAATAAAAGACTCAATACATTTCTTCACTTCCGGATAGCTTAAATTATCTGCCTTGACAAAAGGTGCCAGATAAGTATCAAAGGATGAGAAAGCCTGCGCTCCGGCCCATTCATTCTGCATAATCCCAAGAAAGTTTACCATCTGATTGCAGAGAACACTCAGATGCTTTGCAGGTGAAGATGTGATCTTGCCTTCAATACCGCCAAGTCCCTCCTGGATCAGCTGTTTCAGTGACCATCCTGCACAATATCCGGTCAGCATGGACAAGTCATGAATATGAATATCTGCATTTCTGTGTGCATCTGCGATTTCATTGTCATAAATCTCAGACAGCCAGTAATTTGCAGTAACTGCACCGGAGTTGCTTAAGATCAGACCTCCAACTGAATAAGTAACTGTGGAGTTCTCCTTTACACGCCAGTCCTCAACCTTCACATAACTGTTTACGATTTCTTTGTAATCCAGAATCGTTGACTTCATGTTGCGAACCTTTTCCCTCTGCTTGCGGTAAAGAATGTAGGCTTTTGCCACATCTGCATATCCGGCCTGGATCAGCACATTCTCCACACTGTCCTGAATTTCTTCTACTGTAATCTTATTATCTGTAATCTTTTTCTGAAAATCAGAAGTAACACGCAGCCCTAAGAGATCAATCATCTCTTCGCTATAATTTTTCTCTTTTGCATCAAAGGCTTTATGGATAGCCGCTGTGATCTTGCCTATTTTAAACTCATCCACTTCGCCATCACGTTTTACTACCTGAAACATATCTAATGCCCCCATTTTCTCTTGTTAATCTGTTTCTCCTGCATATTCTTACCGGAGATATTTCTGTCGTTACTGTCCACTTTGCTCTGAGTAACACTGTAGGTTCATTGTATCAGAGTATCACCGGTTCGTCAACACGCAAAAATACCACATAATGTTCCTCATTTTCGTAAAAGGCACAATATATGGTATTTTTCTTATTTTTCAAAATATTTTTTTATACAACTCTGGCGTAGATTTCTTTCGGCACCCTTGCCTTCACAGCAATCCCTTCCTCTGTGTATTCCTCTGAGATAAGCTGCCCATATTCGCGGATCAGCTGGATTTTTCCTGCTTCCTGATAAGGGAAAAGGCGCTCCACATAAATCTGTTCTTCAGCAAGAAGCTTCTCCAGAAGATCATTCAGATCTGCAAGACCCTCGCCTGTCTTTGCAGAGACCTTCAGCGTATAGTCCGATTTAAAATCTCGCAGTACGCATGCCCCCGGCGCATCCTGCTTATTAAAGAGTGTGATGATCTTCTTTCCCATCACTCCCAGTTCTTTTAATGTCTCATATACCACATGCATCTGCATCTCTGCCTGCGGATTAGAAGAATCTACCACATGGATAATATAATCTGCATATTTGGCCTCTTCCAATGTGCTCTTGAATGCTTCGACCAGATGATGCGGAAGCTTATGGATAAATCCAACCGTATCTGTGAGAAGAATCTGCTGTCCGTCCTTCAAATTTAAAAGTCTGGTAGTTGGATCCAGTGTAGCAAACAGTTTATCCTCTGATAAAACCTCTGAGCCTGTCAGTGTGTTCAGCAGCGTAGATTTTCCCGCATTTGTATATCCTACGATCGCAGCAGTCTTCATATTGCCTCTGGCCCGGCTGGAACGGATCAGTTCCCTGTGTTTCTCCACCTGGGATAATTCCTGCTTCAAAGCAGAGATCCTTGTACGGATAAGACGACGGTCTGTCTCCAGCTTTTTCTCTCCCGGACCTCTGGTTCCGATTCCACCTCCCAGACGGGAAAGAGATTCCCTGAGACCGACCAGACGGGCAGATCTGTAGCGAAGCTGTGCAAGCTCTACCTGTATTTTACCCTCACTGGTTATAGCTCTCGCTGCAAAAATGTCCAGAATCAATAATGTCCTGTCCATCACCTTACAGTCCAGTTCCCGCTCCAGATTATTCAGCTGTGCAGGAGAAAGTTCGTCATCACAGATAATTCCGGTTGCATCCATAGCATATACCAGTGCACGTACTTCCTCTATCTTTCCTTTTCCAATATAAGTTCCGGGATGCACAGACTCACGATTCTGAATGATTCTTCCCACTGTAACAGCTCCCGCAGTTGATGCAAGCTCCTTCAGTTCATCCAGGGATTCTTCCACATTATCATGATCATCCGTCTGCACTCCCACAAGAACCACCCGTTCTTCAAGCTTTCCAAATTCTTCCATAAATTCTCCTCAGTCAGATAGATATTACACACGCGTTTTAAGAAATGCAAGTTCCTTCTTAACAGTTTTATCTTCCGGGTATAATTCCAGATATTCCTGTGCTTTCTGCAAAGCAGTCTGAAAATCCAGTTTCTTCTCATAGACTACGATCTCATTAAACAGCAGACTCTGCATATCCTCCGCTCCTGCCACATGGATTCCGCTTTCTATATCAGAAAGGGCACTGTCATAATCCCCATCCTCTATATCACACAGTGCAAGTCCGTTAAATCCTTTGGCTCCGTTTTCTGCCTGTGATACATACTGCTGAAACATTGCTTTTGCATTTGCGCTGTCTCCTTTATCCATATATACCATACCAAGCAGAACCAGTGCCTCCGTATTATCGCCGTCTATGGCCTGTTTCAGTTCACTTTCAGCATTTTCATAATCATCCATATAATAATAAACTCTGCCGCGGTCACAATGATCCTCTGCATTTTTTGCAGTTCCTGACAAAGCAGCTTCCAGATAACGGGTTCCGTCTGCTTCCATATCCCTGTTCAGATATGCCCCGTAGATCTGGATAGCTCTGTCATAAGTTGCATCTTCGCCGTAGGCCTGTTCAAAATTAGCAGAAGCTTCCTCATAGGAATCCATGGCCAATGCTGTTTCTCCCGTAAGGAAGTACAGATCCGCATCCATTTTATAGTTTTCTGCCAGAGTCTGACAGTCTTCCAGCGCTGCCCCATAATCCTTCACTTTAAGATAAGCCACAGCTCTATACGACAGAATATCTTTTTTTAATGCTTTGCCAACTTTGTCACATTTAAGCGCATCATTGAAATATGTTATGGCCTCTTCATAGTTTCCAAGCTTGAGTTTTGCTACACCTGCACCTCTGTACGACTGTGCAGGCTTCACTCCTTCAGAAATTGCTGTCTCGTATTCCTCAAGTGCTGCCTCATAATTTCCCTGTTCCAGATCCTGCGCAGCCTGTTTATAATTCTTTGTATTTCCCACATTGCAGCCTGTCAGAAGTCCAAGGCTTAAGCAGACAGCAGTCAGAAATAATCTTTTTTTTCTATTATACATGTAATTCCTTTGCCAGTAAATCAGTCAATGAGCAATCCTTCGGATTCCATTACCTTTACTACATGATCAACATTCTCAAGGCAGAGTTCATCTGTTCCGGCTTCTACCATAACACGAATCAATGGCTCTGTGCCACTCTCGCGTACCAGAATACGCCCATCACTTCCCAGTTTCTTTGCAACTTCCTCTACAGCAGCAACTACCTTCGGATTCTCTCTCGCAGTCTTCTTGTCTGCCACCCGGACATTTCTGAGAAGCTGTGGATAAACCTTCATTTCCCTTGCCAGATCACACAGAGTTGCTTTCTTCTCTACACACGCTTCCATTACCATGAGAGAAGTAAGGATTCCATCACCTGTTGCAGCGTAACGGCTGAAAATAATATGTCCGGACTGCTCACCGCCAAGACTGTATCCATTCTCCATCATATTCTCTGCCACATATTTATCTCCTACTGCAGTCTGCTCATATTTCATACCCTCTCTCTCCAGAGATTTGTACAGACCGAGGTTTGACATAACAGTAGTTACTACTGTATCATCTTTTAATCTGCCCTGCTCCTTGAGATATTTTCCACATACATACATAATCTTATCACCGTCGACCACATTTCCCTTATGGTCAACAGCAATACAGCGATCTGCATCACCATCATAAGCAAAACCGATATCCAATCCATTGTCCACAACATATTTCTGCAGGACTTCAATATGGGTAGAGCCACAGTTTGTATTGATATTTGTACCATCCGGCTGGTTATTGATCACATAAGTCTTTGCCTGAAGTGCCTCAAATACACTCTTTGCAATAGCTGAAGAACTTCCGTTTGCACAGTCAAGCCCTACTTTAATGCCTTTGAAATCCCTGCTTGGAATAGAGATCAGATGTCCGATATAACGATTTCTTCCTGAAGCAAAATCCACAGTGCGTCCAATATCTTCTTTAGTTGCCAGAGGAAGATCCTCGATCAGGCCATCCAGATATGCTTCAATCCTTGCTTCTACTTCCGCTTCAATCTTCTGTCCGTTTCCATTGAGAAGTTTGATACCATTATCATAGAATGGATTATGGCTTGCGGAGATCATAATACCACAGTCAAAATCCTCTGTACGTACTGCATAGGAAACACTTGGGGTCGTCGTTACATGAAGAAGATATACATCTGCACCGGACGCTGTCAGACCTGCAACAAGTGCATATTCAAACATATAACTGCTTCTTCTTGTATCTTTTCCAATAACAATCTTAGCTTTATGGTCTCTTCCATAATACCAGCCTACGTAGCGCCCCACCTTAAATGCATGATCTACTGTCAGTTTAACATTTGCTTCTCCACGAAATCCATCTGTTCCAAAATATTTTCCCATAATTGCTCTCCTTTACTTTTTACAATATCCTCTGTTTCTGCACTGCATACTGTATTTCCCGGATCACACCCCAAACTGCTTTTAATCAGATCAGACATGTCTCCTGCGAAAGCTGCAGATATCTGCTTAACTTATTGATAAAGTCCCTGAGGATATATACCCGCTTCTGTAAGATTTTTAAATGCTCTCATTACTGTTTCTTTATCTTCCTGATAGGTTACACCAAACCATGTATCCTTTGTCTCCAGGACATCAACTTCAGCACTTTCATTTTTGATCAGATGGTCAACTAACTCCGGAAGCAGATATTCCTTTTTTGTATCTTCCGGTGCAAGTCCACTGAGAAATTCTGCAAATCCTTTCTCGAGAACCTCCATAAAGTCCGGCGTCAGTCCCCACATATTCATGGACACCAGATCCTTTACATCCAGTTCCTGCACACTTCCGTCCGCATTTCTTGACTCTGCACCTGTGGCAGTCTTAAATATATCATGCGTCTCTGTCACACCTGTAAGCTGTCCATTCTCAATATGGCAGATTCCTCTGGTAACGCTTCCATTATCGCTCAATGTATTTCCAAGCCTGAAACCGGCCATGCAGATGTGGAGTTTTCCGTCCTTTTGCTGTTCCTGCACAAGATAATCATGCACCTTCACATAAGCTTCTTTCCCATAATAATCATCTGCATTGATAACAATAAATGGCTCATCCAGAACCTTCTTTGCAGCAAGTACAGCCTGTCCGGTTCCCCAGGGTTTCGTGCGGTCAGCCGGTTTCGTAAATCCCTCCGGCAGATCATCAAGCTCCTGAAATACATATTCTACTTCCGTAATTTTCTCAATACGCTCGCCGATCACTCTGCGAAACTCTTCTTCCAGATCTTTACGGATAATAAACACTACTTTGTTAAATCCGGCTTCCAGCGCATCGTGGATGGAATAATCCATAATAATCTCTCCACATGGTCCCACCGATGCAAGCTGCTTGATTCCTTTTCCAAAACGACTTCCGATTCCTGCCGCCATAATTACAAGTGCTGTTTTCTGCATAAATATTTTCCTCCTGACATTCTTCTCTCATATCAATACTTTTTCAGTCATCTTCTGTCACATACCCTCTCCGCAATATTCTATTCCGCATCCTGAAGATTACTTAATTTTGCTGCCTGATCTGCTGCGATCAGACTGTCAATGATCTCATCCAGATCCCCGTTCAGAACATTCTCCAGTCTGTGCAGTGTCAGTTTGATTCTGTGGTCTGTCACACGGCCCTGTGGAAAATTATAAGTTCTGATCTTCTCTGAACGGTCACCTGTTCCAATCTGGCTTCTTCTTGCCTCAGCCTCAGCATCATGCTGTTTGGCAAGCTCCATCTCATACAGACGGGAGCGAAGAACTTTCAGTGCTTTATCTTTATTCTTAAGCTGTGACTTCTCATCCTGGCAGGAAATTACGATTCCGGTAGGAATATGTGTCAGTCGCACAGCAGAGTCTGTTGTATTGACACACTGTCCGCCGTTTCCGGATGCACGGAACACATCGAATTTACAGTCATTCATATCCAGATGGAAATCGATTTCCTCTGCTTCCGGCATAATAGCAACTGTACAGGTAGAGGTATGGATACGTCCGCCGGATTCTGTTTCCGGAACTCGCTGTACACGATGTACACCACTTTCATATTTCAGTCTGGAATAAGCACCTGCACCTGTGATCATAAATGTTACTTCCTTAAATCCGCCGATTCCGTTCTCATTGAGACTCATCATTTCTGTTTTCCAGCGGCGGGATTCTGCATATTTCACATACATACGGTAAATCTCTGCTGCAAAAAGGGCAGCTTCATCCCCACCTGCACCTGCACGGATCTCCACAATAACGTTCTTGTTATCATTAGGATCTTTCGGAAGAAGAAGGATCTTAAGTTCATGCTCCAGTTCCTCTACATTCTTCTTTGCCTCAGACAGTTCTTCCTTCAGCATTTCCCGCATATCTTCATCTTTCTCTTCCTCAAGCATGGAAAGACTGTCCTGTATCGTTTCTTTGTTTTTCTTATACTCCCGGTAAGCATCTACTATCGGCTGCAGATCGCTCTGCTCTTTCATCAGCTTCTGAAAATGTTCCTGATTATCGGTAACTCCCGGCTCTCCAAGCTCATTAAGCACCTCTTCAAAACGAATGAGCAGATCGTCTAATTTATCAAACATATTTATCCTCCTGTAATTTCTTTCGCCCCAGAACCACCCGGTCCAACCCGGCCAGATCCTGCCTTATCTCAATATCTTCAAATTTATATTTCCGCAAAAGAGCTGCCACATCTTCTCCCTGGCTGCATCCGATTTCATATAAAAGCCAGCCACCCGGAACAAGATGATCCTGTGCCTGTTTCGTGATAGCCCTGTAAAAATAAAGTCCATCTTCCATACCATCCAGCGCCATACGCGGATCATGCAATTTTACTTCATCCATAAGATCTTCAATTTCCGCCGTAGGAATATATGGCGGATTTGATATAATCATATCATAAGCTCTGCTATAATTTCTATTACTATTTTCGCATTCTGTCATTTTTACAGTATCTTTTACAGCAGTCCTTTTCATATACTCTGTTCCGTACACAATGTTCTGCATTTCAGAAAACAGATTACTCTGTACGAATTCCGCATGCTCTGCCACTTCCAGTGTCCGTGCATTCCGCACAGCCACTTTCAGTGCCTCATCTGACAGATCCACGCCTGTTCCGTGTGCATCAGCTCTCTCCTTCAGAATACTGATAAGAATACAGCCGGATCCTGTACACATATCAAGAATATATGGATTTTTCACAGCTTTCATGCATTCAAGAGCGGACTCCACAAGTGTTTCCGTATCCTGTCTGGGTACCAGTACATTCTTATCCACATAAAATTCATGCCCCATAAAAAAAGCCTGATGCGTCAGATGCTGCAGCGGTATGTGTCCCGCACGTCTGCTGATCAGTTCCAGATATCTTTCAGCAACACTTTCTGTGACACTTTCTTCTCCGTATGCAAAATAATACGCCCGGCTTTTTCCTGTGACATATTCCAGGAGAAGCCAGGCATCCAGCCCGGCTTCCTTAATCCCCGCCTGTGCAAGGATCATCTGTCCTTTTTTTAATAATCCTGTCAGAGTTTCTCCGTTCATTGTTCTGCTTCAACTCCAAATTCTTCCTTCAGATATGCTTTCCAGTCAAAAACCGCCTCTACAGCCCTGATCGCGACCTCTGCCATATCTGCTGTCGGTTCCTTAGTTGTAAGTTTCTGCATTGCCAGACCCGGTTTACTGAAAAAGTCAGCAAGTTTGCTGTCTGATCTTCCAGCCCACTGAATAATCTCAAAAGATATTCCTGCTACAACAGGCACCATAAGAAGTCTTCCAAACAGTCTCACCCAGTAAAATGGAACCAATACAAAAATAAAATGCAGAAAAATGCTGACCAGCATAACCAGAAACAGAAAACTGGTTCCACATCTCTTATGCAGTCTGGAGCTTGCAAGAACATTATCCACCGTAAGCGGCAGTCCATGTTCCACACAGTTAATGCACTTATGCTCTGCTCCATGATACATAAATGTTCTCTGAATATCCTTCATTCTGGAAATCAGAAGCATATATCCCATAAACAATGCAAGCTTTACAAATGCCTCAACTATTGTAACTGCAAATTCCGAAGCGCCAACCCTTCTGCAAAGACTTGCAAGGGCGTATGGCAGCAACATAAAGGCGGCAACTGATACCACGATTGAGACAGCAACTGTCACATATAACAGCCATTTGAACTGCTTATCTTCTTTTGCCTTTTTTGCAGCAAGCTCCTCTTCTGAAAGAGCAGCGTTCTTCTGCTTATCCTCTTCGTCCTCCTCATCCCCTGCGATCTCCGCTGAATACATCAGACATTTTGTGCCGACCACCAGAGAATCCACGAAGCTTACCACACCTCGGATCAGTGGATATTTGAGAAATTTTGCATTTCCGAATACACATTTGTAATCTTCTACTTTTAATTCAATCTCATTGTCCGGTCTGCGGACAGCAATGGAATATTTATCCTTATGGCGCATCATAATGCCTTCCATTACAGCCTGACCGCCGATGTTCGATGATTTCATTATATTTCTCCCAAAGAAACAAGAAAGGCTGAGATTTCCCAACCTCAACCTTCTCAATTCTTACTATATTCTGATTATTTGTTCAGGCCGTATTTCTTATTAAACTTATCGATACGTCCACGAGCCTGAGCTGCTTTCTGCTGACCTGTATAGAATGGATGACATTTAGAGCAGATTTCTACGTGGATGTCCTGTTTTGTAGATCCTGTTACGAATGTGTTACCACAGTTGCAGGTTACAGTTGCCTGATAATAATTAGGATGGATTCCTTCTCTCATGATTTTCACCTCTCTGTAAAGATTCTATTTTCTATTCGTATTCATTTGACGAATTTACTATTAAACAGCTTTATGAGTATAACATATCGTCCCATGGAATGCAAGTTATTTTAAAATTTATTTTAAAATTTATTTAATATTTTTGTTACTGAGAACGGAGCGAACAGTAACTGTTTTTTTACAACGTTTCAGATAAACTTCTGTTTTTTTACAGTCTGCACAAATTCAGCATTATTTTTCGTACGGGTAAACATATTCAGGATCTGTTCTACCGCATCTTCTGACTTCATTCCATTGAGGGCTTTTCGCATAATATAAACCGCTTCCTGTTCTTCTTTACTTAACAGCAGATCCTCTCTTCTTGTACCGGATTTCTGAATATCAATTGCAGGGAATACCCGCTTTTCCTGCAGTTTTCGGTCAAGCACCAGTTCCATATTACCGGTTCCCTTAAATTCTTCATAAATTACATCATCCATTTTACTTCCCGTATCCACAAGCGCTGTAGCAAGAATAGTAAGGCTTCCGCCCTCTCTCATATTTCTGGCCGCACCAAAGAAACGTTTCGGCATATGAAGAGCCGCCGGATCCAGACCACCGGAAAGAGTTCGTCCGCTGGGCGGTATGATCAGGTTGTATGCCCTTGCCAGTCTTGTAATAGAATCAAGAAGAATTGTAACGTCTTTTTTATGTTCCACCAGACGACGTGCACGTTCTATTACCATTTCAGACACACGTTTATGATGTTCCGGAAGCTCATCAAATGTAGAATAAATGACTTCCACATTATCGCCACAGATGGCCTCCCTGATATCTGTAACCTCCTCAGGACGCTCATCGATCAGAAGAATGATCAGATGCATGTCCGGATTGTTTCTCAGAATAGACTTTGCCACATCTTTCAGCAAAGTTGTCTTACCGGCTTTCGGAGGAGATACGATCATTCCTCTCTGTCCTTTACCGATAGGGCTGATCAGATCTACGATCCTCATGGCAACTGTGCCGCCCGGTCTTTCCATTATCAGTCTCTCATTCGGAAAAATCGGTGTCATATCTTCAAAATTATATCGTCTCTGCCCTTCACTGGGATGGAATCCGTTGATAGAGGTCACATATAGCAAGGCACTGAATTTCTCTCCCTGTGTTTTGATACGGATATTCCCCTTAATAATATCACCTGTTTTCAGGTTAAATCTGCGTATCTGAGAAGGTGATACATAAATATCATTTTCCCCCGGAAGATAATTCTCACATCGGATAAACCCATATCCATCCGGAAGTACCTCAAGGATTCCGTCTGCTCTCTCTCCACTGTCAAGCTGTACTGCCTCTGCCGGGGCATGATACTGTGTACGTTCCGGTGTTTTGTTATACTGGGGGATTCTCTCTCCGTTATCTTCCACTTCACTCTGCTGCGGTTTCTCCCGGACTGCTTCCTGTTTTTTTGTCTCACCTTCCAGTTCATCTTCGTGAAGCATTCTCTCGATCAATTCCGGTTTTCTCAATGCTGAAACCCCTTTTAATCCTCTGGCTTTTGCCAAATCCTTTAAAGTTGCCAGTGATAATGATTCATACTTTTCTCTCATAAAATAATCCTCTGCTTTTTGTTTTGATTGTTAATATTGATAATTATTTTTGTTTTTGTTTTTCTGATTTCCTATGTATCTGAGCAATTTATTCTTTATTAACTTTTCCTGTAACAGTTAGTGGGATAATCTGTCTGAAGTGACACGAATATCAGATCTGCAGCAATGCATATCGCAGGAAAATTATACTCCTGCTCCTGTGTCGACAAGTTAATTCCTGTAGTAATCCTGTCTGCACACCGGTATCTTTATATTTATCTTAGCACATCTTCTTCATAATTGACAATACCATATTATTCCAAATCTTTATTATTGGCAAGCTGTTTTATACGTCATAAAACTGATATTATCGACATAAAAGCAGAAATCCGGAGACATAAAATATGTCCCCGGATTTCCGGTAAATCAGATATTAATAACACTTATTTAAGAAGACAATTAATGTACCAGATTTCCCACTAATCCATAAGAAACAATATACATAATGACAGTTGCCATAATAATGCCACAAAAAATTGCCAGAGAGGACTTCTTAATATCAATTTCCAGAAGAGATGCAATCAGAGATCCTGTCCATGCCCCTGTTCCCGGAAGTGGAATTCCCACAAACAGCATCAGTCCCCAAAACTCATATTTCTTTACCTGATCACTTTTTCTCATTGCCCTGTCTTCCAATTTCATAACAAGTCCCCGAAAGAGTTTCGTCTTTTTTAAAACCTTGAAAATCTGTCTGATAAACAAAAGGATAAAAGGAATCGGAATAATATTACCAACAATACACAGTGGAATTGCCTTTGCAGCCGATATCTTAAGTAAGGATGCTGCAAGCAATCCTCCCCTGAGTTCCAAAAGCGGAATCATTGAAATAATAAAAACTGCCCCTTCAGGTGAAATATATTGTGACAGATTCTGTGAAAACCAATGTACCAGCGTTTCCATAAAGCCTCCTAACTCTTACTTCAGATAATCTTTCAAAAAGTCAATAAATTTCTGCATTTCTTCCTTTGTTCCAACAGTGATACGAAGAAAATTGTCAATTCTGTCCTTCTGGAAGTAACGAACATAAATATGCTGCCCTCTCAATGCCTCAAAAAGTTCTTTCGCAGGGCAGGTTTTATGCGTAGCAAAAATAAAGTTAGACATAGAATCCTGAAAAGAGAATCCCAGTGCCTTCAATTCTTTCTTTGTCCATTCTCTTGTCTCTATGATTTTATTACATGTCTCATCAAAATATGCTTTATCTTCAACTGCCGCCACACCTGCAGCAATCGCTGTACGGTCCATAGTATAAGAATTAAAAGAATACTTCACATCATTCAGGAATCTGATCAGTTTCTCATTTCCACACGCAAAACCAATTCTCATCCCAGCCATAGAACGCGACTTGGAAAATGTCTGTACGACCAGAAGGTTGTCATATTTTTCAATCAATGGAAGCGCCGACTGACTACCAAAATCCACATAAGCCTCGTCCACGATCACAATCACATCAGGATTATGGCGGATAATATCCTCCACTTCCTCCAGCGGCATCTCCACACCTGTCGGCGCATTCGGATTCGGGAATACAATTCCTCCGTTTTCTCTGAAATAATCTTCCGTCCTTATATGAAAGTTCTCATCCAGTGCCGGTCTCTCATATGGAATGCGAAACAGGTCTGCCCATACATCATAAAAAGAATATGTGATATCCGGAAAAAGAACCGGCTTCTGTGAATTAAAGAATGTAAGGAAACTCATGGCAAGCACATCATCGGAACCTACTCCCACAAAAACCTGTTCATCCTTCAGCCCGTAATTCTTTGCAATGGCATGTACCAGTTCTCCTGCTGTAGGATCCGGATAAAGTCTCATAGTATCTGTATCCATCTCCCTCAACGCCTTCTCCACTCCAGGTGCCGGCGGATACGGATTCTCGTTGGTATTCAGCTTGATCATATCCGGCTGATTGGGCTGCTCGCCTGGTGTATATGGTATTACTTTACGTATATTTTCTTCCCATCTGCTCATTTATCTGATTCCTTTCATGTTTTTTATTGTTTTTCACTTTCGTCAGTATAACATTAATCTCTATTTTCGTAAATCAACTTTTTGCATTTTACTGATTGACAAACCCACTTTGCAAGTTTATAATAGGCGGCAGAAAAGATAAGAAGGATCAAAACGTTGAAGAGAAGAGTACGCTGAGGAACGTTACAGAGAGAAATGTATACCGGTGCAAGCATTTCATCGCGAACCAGCCGAAGACCACCTCTGAGTGACTTTAATACAGTCCGGTGATTCCGTTACCATCGAATGAAGCGGTTCTGATCAGATGATTTATCCATCAGTAATGTATCAGAACAACCGGGGTGGAACCGCGAGTAATGTTATCTCGTCCCCTACAGTATTTAACCGTACTGTAGGGGATTTTTTTATTCTTTCTTTTACCCCTTCGCAGTACAAAAACCTGTTACTGTTCACTCCGTTCTCAGCAGCACGCTCCGCGGAATATCAACAGTGAACAGCAACTATAACAAATCCATACTAACGTAAAGGAGATAATCATCATGATCGTAACATTAAAAGACGGCTCAAAAAAAGAATACGCTGAAGCAAAATCCGTAATCGACATTGCTTACGACATCAGCGAGGGACTTGCACGTGCTGCCTGTGCAGGAGAAGTAAACGGAGAAGTTGTAGACCTGAGAACAGTTATTGACAGTGACTGCGAATTAAACATCCTGACAGCAAAAGATGAAAAAGGACTTGCAGTTCTCCGCCATACAGCATCCCACGTACTTGCCCAGGCAGTACAGACCTTATTCCCGGATGCAAAGGTTGCTATCGGACCTTCTATTGATACAGGATTCTACTATGATTTCGACTGCCCTCCATTCTCCCGTGATGACCTGGATGCAATCGAAAAAGAAATGAAAAAGATCATCAAAAAAGGCGCTAAGATTGAACGCTTCACAAAATCAAGAGAAGATGCCATCGCATACTTCCAGGAGAAAAATGAACCATACAAGGTAGAACTTATCGAAGATCTTCCGGAAGGCTCCGAAATCTCTTTCTATTCCCAAGGAGACTGGACAGACCTCTGCGCAGGTCCTCACCTTATGAGTGTAAAGGGTGTAAAAGCATTCAAGCTTCTCTCCTCTTCCAGCGCTTACTGGAGAGGCAGCGAAAAGAACGCAATGCTCACACGTATCTACGGAACAGCTTATGCTTCCAAGGATGAGTTAAAAGAACATCTGGAACAGATGGAAGAAGCAAAAAGACGTGACCACAACAAACTTGGCCGTGAGATGAAGATCTTCACAACTGTAGACGTGATCGGTCAGGGACTTCCACTTATCATGCCAAACGGTGTAATCATGATGCAGGAGCTTCAGCGCTGGATTGAAGACGAAGAAACAAAACGTGGCTATGTAAGAACAAAAACTCCGTTAATGGCAAAGAGCGACCTCTACAAGATTTCCGGTCACTGGGATCACTACAAAGACGGTATGTTCGTTCTCGGTGACGAAGAAACAGACAAAGAAGTATTTGCGCTTCGTCCTATGACATGCCCATTCCAGTACTATGTATACAAAGCAGAACAGCACAGCTATCGTGATCTGCCTCTTCGTTACGGCGAAACATCCACTCTGTTCCGTAATGAGGATTCCGGAGAAATGCATGGTCTGACACGTGTACGTCAGTTCACGATCTCCGAAGGTCATCTGATCGTAAGACCTGACCAGATGGTAAAAGAATTTAAAGACTGTATCGCACTTGCACAGTACTGCCTGCAGGTTCTTGGTGTAGAGGAGGACGTAACCTATCACCTTTCTAAATGGGATCCGAACAACAAAGAGAAATACATCGGTGATGCAGAAGTGTGGGATCAGACAGAAGCTCATATCCGTCAGATGCTTGAAGAACTGAACATTCCATTTACAGAGGATGTTGGAGAAGCTGCTTTCTACGGACCTAAGGTTGATATCAATGCCAAAAATGTATACGGAAAAGAAGATACAATGATCACGATCCAGTGGGATGCTCTTCTTGCTGAACAGTTTGATATGTACTATATCGACGAAAATGGCGAAAAACAGCGTCCATACATCATCCACCGTACATCCATGGGATGCTATGAGAGAACACTGGCATGGCTGATTGAGAAATATGCAGGTATGTTCCCTACCTGGCTCTGCCCGGAACAGGTTCGTGTAATTCCAATCTCTGAGAAATTCCATGACTATGCCGCCAAAGTGGAAGCACAGTTAAAAGAAAACGGAATCCGCTGCTCCGTTGACCAGCGTTCCGAGAAAATGGGCTACAAGATTCGTGAAGCACGTCTTGCAAGAGTTCCATATATGCTCATCGTCGGTGCCAAAGAGGAAGAAGAAGGCAAGGTTTCCGTAAGAAGCCGTTACCTTGGTGATGAAGGAATGAAAGACCTTGGTGATTTCCTTGCAGCGATCAAAGAAGAAATCAAGAATAAAACAATCCGCAAAATTGAAGTACAGGAAGAGAATAAATAATCTCCCCTTTCAGATAAGTACAGAAACTGTTATTTCTGTTAAAAACGGGGCTGTCGTCAATGAACTTTTGGTTCATACGACAGCCCTGTTTTATTATTCTTTCACTTTTTCCTCAAAATATCAGCATTTTAACCGAATCAAGTAAGTCCTCTGGGAGGTTGCAAAAAGCAATAATCAGTGAGGGATTTGCTTGTATCAGGAGGAATACCAGCTCCTTCTGATATCCAAAAGACAGAAAATAGTTTTACGAAAACGAATAAGTTTAGTTTTTTTACTTTTCACAATTAAATCAGGTAACTTACTTGCTTCGTTCAAATCAGACTATCTCCCGTATCATTCAGTTTTTTACAGAAATTGTCGTATTTTTGCCTGTCAGGAATCTCACAATCATTATCTCCATTTATGCGAAAATATTATGAAAATTTTCGCATAAATAAAACTTTCTTTTTGTGAAATTAATAAATTATTATAAATTCTTTTTTGTGCAACAGGGATAAATTATGCAAATATAACTAAAACCACTTGATTTTTTCTGAAAACGTGCTACGATAAACTTACAAAAACGATTTAGGAACGAAAAACAAAAAACACAAGTCAGGAGTCTGACCAGACTGAAAACTCAATATGGGGAAATATCAGGCAAAAACTGAAAATCAATCATTACAAGGAGGTAATAACATGATGAAGAGAAAAGCTATGGCAATCACATTAACAGCAGCTATGCTTGCAGGCCTTACGGCAGTTCCTGCATGGGCTGAAGATGCAGCAGCAGACGAAGGTAAAGTTTTAAACATTTATTGCTGGAATGAAGAATTCAAATCCCGTCTGACTGACCACTATCCCGGATATGAAGAAGTTGACGGAACTCATGGCAAGATTGGAGATGTGGATGTTGTATGGAACATCACTCCTTCTGATGACAATGCGTATCAGAATAATCTGGATGAGACTCTTCTGAAACAGGCCGATGCAGCAGCAGATGACAAAATCGACCTCTTCCTTGTAGAAGCAGACTATGCTCTGAAATATGTAAATACTGATTATACAATGTCTGTAGCAGATCTGGGAATCACAGATGAGGAAGTTGCAGACCAATATCAGTACACCAAAGATGTTATGACAGATTCTGATGGTAACTTAAAGGGTCTTTCCTGGCAAGGCTGCCCGGGTGCTATGATCTACAGAAGAGATATTGCAAAGGAAGTATTCGGAAGTGATGATCCGGCAGAGGTTCAGAAGAAAGTTGCAGACTGGGATACATTTAAATCAACAGCTGAAGAGCTGAAAGAAAAAGGCTATCAAATGACTTCTACTGTAAATGATGCCTATCGTGTATTCTCTAATAATGTAACCTCCCCGTGGGTTGTTGACGGAAAGATCACTGTTGATGACAATATCAAAAACTGGGTAGATATGTCCAAGGAAATGGTTGATGCCGGCGAAACAGCTACCTATGAATTGTGGAGTGATGACTGGAGCAAGGGCTTCTTCAAGGACAGCAATGTATTCTCATATTTCGGACCTGCATGGTTCATCGACTTCTCCATGAGTGCTGACCAGGATGGTTCAGTTGGTAAGGATGGCGGCTGGGCTGCAACAGAAGGACCGCAGGGCTTCTACTGGGGCGGAACATGGATCACAGCAGCTACAGGCACAGACAATCCTACACTGGTTGCTGATATCATGAGAACTATGACAACTAACGTTGACGTTATGAAAGAAATCGTTACTGCTGATAATGACTTCGTAAACAATAAACCTGCCATGGAAGAAATGGCTAAAGACGAGAGCTACGGCGATGCAGTTCTCGGCGGACAGAATCCTCTGGCTATGTTCTGTGCAGGCGCTGATAAGATCGACCTGAGCAACATGAGCATCTATGATCAGGGCTGCAACGAAGAATTCCAGAATGCCATGAAGAACTACTTCGAAGGCAACGCATCTTATGATGAAGCTCTCGACCTGTTCTATAAGGCAGTTGTAGAAAAATATCCGGAACTTTCCTATTAATCAAACATTGAAACCTGTGTGCCTGCCTGACCATCAGGCAGGCACACTTTGGATTACAGCAGACTATGGAGGAAGATAATGGCAAAGAATAATAACCATAAAGCGGTCAGCTATAACAAATGGGGATATATCTTCCTGATACCATTTGTAGTAGTATATCTCATATTCCAGCTCGTTCCGCTTATCAGTACAATTTATAACAGTTTCTTTGAAAATTACAGATCTGGATTAACGCAGATAGGGCCGAATTTTGTGGGACTTGCCAATTATGCAAAACTCTTTCAGGGTGGCGATATCTGGATCTATTTCAAAAACACAATGATCATGTGGGTAATGGGATTTATCCCGCAGATCCTGGTTTCCCTGCTCCTGGCTGCCTGGTTCTCCAATCCAAGTCTCCGGCTTAAGGGACAGCGTTTCTTTAAAACAGTTATTTACCTGCCAAACCTGATCATGGCATCCGCCTTTGCAATGTTATTCTTTACCTTATTTGCAGACGGCGGTCCCATCAATGCAATGTTGATGCAGTCAGGAATACTGAAACAGGCATATTCCTTTTTCAGCCATGCCTGGAGTGCCAGAACCCTTGTTGCAACCCTGAACTTCCTGATGTGGTTCGGAAATACAACTATTCTTCTTATGGCAGGTATGATGGGAATTGACTCCTCGCTTTACGAGGCAGCTGAAGTAGATGGTGCAACTTCCTCACAGATTTTCAGAAAGATCACTCTTCCACTCCTTCGTCCAATCCTGATCTATGTTATGATCACATCCCTGATCGGCGGCATGCAGATGTTCGATGTACCTCAGATCCTGACAAATGGAACAGGCGACCCCATGCGTTCCACTATGACACTGGTCATGTTCCTGAACAAGCATCTGTTCAGCAAGAACTACGGAATGGGTGGTGCATTATCCGTATTCCTGTTCATTATCACAGGAATGCTCAGCCTGATCGTATTCCGCTTTAACAAGATAAAAGACTGATGGAGGTGCGAAGAATGAATGAAACAAACTCCAAAAATAAAAAAGGAATGAGCCTGAAAGGTCAACGCACACTTGCCTATATCGTACTGATCATCATTTCCTTCTTCTGCCTGTTCTGGTTTTATGTACTGTTTATCAATGCCACCAGATCCAATGGCGCACTGAAAAAGGGATTCACAGCCATTCCCGGAGAACATCTTATTGAGAACTGGAAAAATCTTCTCGCAGGAACACTCCCTGTATGGAATGGTATGTTCAACAGTATTTTCATTGCTACCTGCTCTGCTGTTTTATGCACCTATTTTTCAACAATGACAGCTTACGCTATCCATGCATATAATTTTAAAGCAAAAAAATTTATGTTTACTTTTATCCTTGCAGTCATGATGATCCCAACTCAGGTAACTGCTCTTGGTTTCCTGCAGTTGCTTGGAAAAATAGGTCTGGACGACTCTTTTGTCCCACTGATTGTTCCAAGTATTGCTGCTCCTGTTACTTTCTTCTATATGAAACAATACATGGAAAGCAACCTTCCTCTGGAACTTGTGGAAGCAGCACGTATTGACGGTTCCGGTGAATTTAATACCTTTAACAAAATCGTATTCCCGCTTATGAAACCGGCTATCGCTGTGCAGGCAATTTTCACCTTTGTACAGAGCTGGAATAATTACTTCATTCCGGCACTGGTCCTTCACTCAGATAAAAAGAAAACGCTTCCCGTGCTGATCGCACAGCTTCGAAGCGCAGACTTTCTGAAATTCGACATGGGACAGGTGTATGTAATGATCGCCTTTTCCATCTTCCCGGTCATCATTGTTTACATTCTTCTTTCCAGATTCATTGTAGAAGGTGTTTCCGCAGGTGCGGTCAAAGGTTAAATACAAAAAGCTGTCTGTTCCGGATGCAGATACCTCCGGAAGCCAGACAGCTTTTTTAATTATTTACAGTACTGTTCTGTAATGATGTTACTGTTTACAGCTCAGAGTTTTATTTTCTTAAATCTCAGCCAGTTTCAGCAAATCCGGGATCTTGGATTCCCAGCCAAGTGCCATGATATGTACACCCTGACAGTATGGCTTGCACTCTTTGATGATACGTGCAGCGATCTCAACACCTGTGATACCTGCTTTTGTCTTTTCTTTGTCTGCTTTCAGTTCCTCGAGCATCTCGTCCGGAACATGAATGCCGGCAACATTGTTGTTCATGAATTTAGCCATGCCGGCGGACTTGGGAATGATGATACCAACCTGTACAGGTTTTCCGAACTGTTTTGCCTGTTCCATGAATTTGATAAATTTCTCCGGTGCAAATACTGCCTGTGTCTGGAAGTATTCTGCACCTGCAGCTACTTTTCTTTCCATTTTTGCAAGCTGTGCGTCAACGGAATCGCTGCATGGAGATACAACAGTGTACTTCACAGGGTCAGACTCCGGCATCCAGGAAGTTAAGAATCTGGGAATCAACAAGTCAAGTATCCTTGCTATGCTTCATAATATTCAATTTTAGCATCTGCTGCTAAATGCTTTCTTTGGCTCTTACTTAGCAATGGAGTTGTTTCACTTCCATGAATTTCTGAATGGTACTCACTTCTACTGCTTGGTTTATATTTAACTACCGCATCTACTGTTTTACATTGACCTACCGTAAGGGAAATAATACATCCTTTAAAAAATTTTCGCATCTCTTCTATTACATTTTTGTCATCTCTAAAGTTCCCTCGTTCAACAGATAAGCCTTCCCTGTCTGAAAAAGCTGCTGATGAAATTGTTCCATCTTTTTTCCAAAACATTTGTATATAAGACGCTGGAAAAACTGCTCTATATAACTTTTCGCAATCAGAAAATGTATTATTCATAGAAACTATTCACCACCTTAATAATAGCTTCTATATTCGCTACAATTGAAAAATATTTTTCTTCACCATCTCTATTAATCTCAAATACTTCCCATTTATCATCTGAATTAATCTCAATTTCTAAATATGAACCATCTTCTTTTTCATACTCAAATTGTACTGAATCACATGCTGTTGGGAATATTTCTGGTTGAATTTCTAATGCAGTAATTATGCTCCTTACTGTCAAAATAAATTGTTTTTCAAATGCTTTTGCCTTATTACCATTCCATCCATCTTCTAGAACAGCAATCTGATCTAATTTCTTCAAATTATTCATTTTTTCTTCATTCATAATAACATTTTCTATGCAAAACTCATTTTCTTCATATAAATTATATCCTGATATAGAATAATTCATACCCACACGGGCATGGATTCATTGCCGTTATAAACATAAAATTCGAAGGGAATGTATGAGTACCATTTACTCTCGAAATAGATACTTTCTTATCCTCTATCGGCTGCCGCAGGGCATCAAGAGTCCTTCTTGAAAATTCAGCAAGTTCATCCAGAAACAGCACTCCATTATGTGCCAGAGATACTTCACCCGGCATTGCATTTGCTCCACCACCAATCAGTGCATTTAACGATGCATTATGATGCGGCGCACGGAACGGCCTGTATTTCATCAGGGTATGCCCATTTGGCAGTAGTCCGGAAATACTGTATATCTTTGTTACCTCAAGACATTCCTCTTCTGTCATTTCCGGAAGGATCGTAGGGATTCTCTGTGCAATCATCGTTTTTCCGCAGCCTGGTTCCCCTACCATCAACATATTGTGACCACCTGCTGCAGCAAGCACAACTGCTTCTATTAACTCATCCTGTCCCTTAACATCTTTAAAATCCAAAATCCTTTCTGATTCTTCCAGGATTTTTTCATTTTCTTCCATATGCATTTCTATCCCTGACGTCTTTCCCTCAAGATAGCGAACCACTCCAGTCAAATCATAGAATCCCAGAATCTCCACCCCATGCACCAGAGATGCCTCTTTAAAATTCGCTTCCGGAACTATGATCTTCTTTATTCCCCTTTTCTGTCCTGCTATGATTTTTCTCCGTTATCCTGTCATCTGAAAGCCCAATCATTGTCTGATAACTGCTCCATGGATAATCTTCCGGATAGTTTGTCATCTGTGCTTTTACCGGATTTAAATGGATGTACCGGCTGGTCTGCAAAAAGTATGCATCTTCTTTCACAAGACATGATTTATACCGGCTTTCAAATACATGACCCCTGTAGGAATACTTATGATTCAGGTACATAGCATAGCATTCTGACATATATTTCATAAATTTTCATATCTCCATGTCTCCAGTCTCAAGCAACAAATGGATATGGTTTGTCATCAGGCAGTATGCATGCAGGATACATTTGTACTTCTCCAATGAGTTTTTTAATACTTGCAAAAGCACCTGATAATCCATCTCTTCCTGAAATATCGCTTTTCTTCTCACTCCCCTGTGCATGATATGATAGACTGCTCCCGGAAACCAGGTTCTCAATTTTCTTGCTATGTTCATCCCTCCAATATCTTATTATCTTTTATTATATTATCATTTATGATTATATAAAATAAAAATCTGTTAGTTGTCACAGATCTTTATTTCAATATGTTTTCCCAAAGCATTCGCATATTTCTCCAATACAATCAGTGTCGGTACCCTGCCGCCACTTTCAAAACGCGCCAGGTTTGACGGCTGTATCCCCGTAATATCTGAAAGCTCTTTTTCTTTTATGCATCTTTTAGGATTAATTTATTCTTTTTATTTGTCCTTTATGGTGTCTGACTCAAATGTTTCAAATGTTTATTTTTCTTTTTGTGCAAGCATTGTCATAATGTTCATTGCCGGTAAAACAATTGGGGTCATACCTGGCTGTGTAGTTAATGTCGATACATAACTACGAAAATATGGAAACATAATAGCAAGTGTATTCCGCTCAATCAGCATCTGATTTTCCTGCTTTGTTTCAAATATAGCCATACCTTTCACAAATACAGATAATTTTTCTTCTGGATCTGCCACATTTAATTCAAGTGTAATCTTATATTCCCGTTCCGAAAGACGCTCTACATCATGGGAGACTCCTACTTTCAGCTCCAGATTTTCCAAAGAATCCTCATTGCGCTTAAAATGTCCTTCTGTAATTATTATATTTTTTAATACTAAAGGACTCTCATAGTCTGTTTTGATATTCATAATCAGATTCCTCTCTATTCTATTATGCAATCATAAGATCCTGTGGAATATACACATAACTGGTTTCAATTTTATATGCATTACTTTTGTTCTGATAAAAAACAGTTTCCTGATATCGTGGAAGAAGATCTCTCACATCCTGTTCCTCAAGTTGCCGTACTTCACCGTCTGTTTTTATCATCGGCTTACTATATTCATCGCTAAGTTCAACGCCATACTTATTGCACAGATCATAAAACAGTTCCTTGTTAAACATTTAAATCACCTCATCTTCTCCATTATACCACACCTTCAGATCCTTTATGCATTTCTTTTGAGATACACAAATCTGTTTTTCATGATAAGCAATATTTAAAGCTTTTTCTAATTTTTTCTGCTGTGCTAAATCTTCACCTGTACGAAATGTTCCATATTTTGCACAGTCTTTGCTGAATGTATACATAATCACTGATATATGATACATCTTCTTATAGTAATCAAAATAAACAGCTCTCTGCTGTTCAGGACTGAACACAGGCATTCGGTTTTTGGCATCACATTCAATTTCATTCTGCATTTCCAAAATACGATTCAGAAACAAATCATATTCTTTATAATTATCCAAATCCAAAACTTCTTCTCTTGGTGCCTGAATCTGAGCCTGATATATGACCGGATAGCTCCCCTGATTATATTTCTTACCTGATATATCACATGCCCACCATTTTGCAAGATCAGAATCTTCAAAAAAATATACACCCTGACCAAGCCAATGATCAGGCCGCGTATGTGTTTTATCCGGATCAAGACCATGTTTTTCGATGCTTTCTGCATAATTAGAACTTGTTCCATGATAACCTGTTATTACTGTGCAATTCACATCCATATTATTTATCCCAATATATCATCGCCCAACGATTTACTACCTGAATCATAGCATACTTTATACTACCCTACAAGTCAAAACTTAAACGAGACAACCTTTCAGAGTCTTAATTTTCTTGTGATATCCATATCTTCTCGTTTAGTGTCTTTATATACATTATCATTCATGAGTGACATGCTCTCGCCACTTAAATCTTACAGATTTTGAAGTGGGAGCTTCCTGCT
>ERZ791765.73-NODE-73-length-143717-cov-28.890611_pt1 | contig 143717 bp, 127 predicted proteins | sample MGYA00509949_ERZ791765 | MGnify/ENA primary metagenome ERZ791765 (study PRJEB30046, sample SAMN00791980) | human gut metagenome | study: EMG produced TPA metagenomics assembly of the A metagenome-wide association study of gut microbiota in type 2...
GAGCAGCTGATTTGTAATCAGCAGGTTATCGGTTCGAGTCCGATCATCGGCTTTTCTCAATTTATTTTGAGAATTAAAATGAGTCAATTTCATATTGAACGTTTTAAATGGGCAGATTCCCGAGTGGCCAAAGGGGACAGACTGTAAATCTGCTGCAATTTGCTTCGGTGGTTCGAATCCACCTCTGCCCATTCTCTTTTTGAAGAGAATAATTATTATCGCGGGATGGAGCAGTCTGGAAGCTCGTCGGGCTCATAACCCGAAGGTCATAGGTTCAAATCCTATTCCCGCAACTCGGATTTAAATATCGTATTTGCCCAGTTAGCTCAGTTGGTAGAGCAGAGGACTGAAAATCCTCGTGTCTCTGGTTCGATTCCGGAACTGGGCATTCAAAAAAATATGGGATATTAGCTCAGTTGGTAGAGCACTTGACTTTTAATCAAGTTGTCCGGGGTTCGAATCCCCGATGTCTCATTAGTAAAAAAGAAATGTCACTCATAAGAGTGGCATTTTTCTTTTATTTAGAAACAGCAAGGGAAAGTCTGTGATTTCTGAATCCCTGATGTTTTATTGATGGGAGAAGCATTGTGAGAGGATATGGGGAAAATGAATAAATATGACAAAAGTTTAGAAATGTGGAATCAGTATTTTTTGACAGAAGATATATTGGCTCCAATAAATTTTGAAAAAGGGTGGAAAACTTCTTGTGAAGTTAAATCCGTATATTACGGATGAACAGATAGAAGAATATGGTATAAAAAAGATTGGTGATAATCTATTAGATGATGGCATGATTCTATGGAATAATACCAATGAAATGTGGATCAGTATTTTTCAGAAAAAATATTCAATTATTCGTTATGAAGAAATAATTTATGAGGAATATGTACAGATGAATCGTATGTATTTACTTGAAAGGAGGAGCCAGTAAAACGGGGGATGTTTTACTGGCTTTAGTTATGAAAAAAAGAAAATGTTTTATGTGAAAAAGGTTTATTTCCTTTTGACATTATTTATAGTAATCGAAGTTCATGATGGAATTGTGGTAAATATTTGAAAAAAGTGTGAAATGCATTTTATTAAGGAACCGTAAAAGATACGAAAAAAGAAATGTAGACTTTTTTTGGTATTTTGGACTATATTTTGGAATCAATTTAAGGTAAAAATAAAATAACTATAAACAAATGAAATATTCAATTCCCAAAACATAAAAAAACTTACAAAAACAATTAATAGAATTTGTATAAAATCACCAAAATTGGAATGGAAAATCTGGCTTTGACAAAAAATTGACAAGTGGAAAAATTTTAAATAAAATACTGCGAAGTGTAGGAAAGAAGGGAAGTGAGAATACGGAGGAATTATCGAAAGCGCTGATGGAAGAGCTGAATTGTGAAACTGCTTTTACGATTCCGGTATTTGGAGGTATTCCGGTTGCCGAATCGGTAGTAGTAACATGGGTTATTATGGCAGTTCTTTTGATAGCGGCATTTTTTTTAGGAAGAAATCTGCGTGTAGAGAACGTAGGAAAACGTCAGTTAGCAGTGGAGACAGTTATTGGCGGATTGCATAACTTCTTTTACGATTTACTTGGAGAGGAAGGAAAACGTTATATTCCTTATTTAATGACAGTAGGAATTTATATTGCAATCGCGAATATGATCGGACTGTTCGGACTGAAATCCCCGACAAAGGATGTCGGTGTTACCGGTGCGCTTGCATTGATGAGTATTGTACTGATCGAATATTCGGGAGTACATGCGAAAGGAATGAAAGGTTTTCTGAAGAGTTTCGCCGAACCGATACCACTTATGCTGCCAATGAATATATTGGAGATTTTTATTCGTCCATTATCATTGTGTATGCGTCTTTTTGGTAACATTTTAGGAGCATTTGTCATTATGGAGCTGATCAAGATCGTGGCACCGCTTTTCGTGCCGGTTCCGCTCAGTCTGTATTTTGACTTGTTTGACGGATTTATTCAGGCATATGTATTTGTATTTTTAACATCCTTATTTATTAAGGAAAGCATCGAGTAGAAGTTAAAGCAAAATTAAAAACGAAAAAGGAGAATTTTATCATGACATCATTAATCGCTATTGGAGCAGGAATCGCAGCATTAACAGGTATTGGAGCAGGTATCGGTATCGGTCTTGCAACATCTAAGGCAACAGACGCTATCGCAAGACAGCCGGAAGCAGACGGAAAGATCACAAAAGCATTATTACTTGGTTGTGCACTTGCCGAAGGTACTGCAATTTTCGGTATGGTTGTTGCAATTTTAATTATCTTATTCTTAGGTTAAGGAAAGGGTCTGGTAGAGAATGCAATTATTAAGAATAGATTGGAACGTCGTCTTTACCATCATTAACCTGATCGTTCTGTATCTGGGACTTCGTAAGTTTTTAATTGGTCCTGTCACGAATGTTATGGAGCAGCGTAAGCAGATGATCGAAGGTCAGATCGCAGATGCCAACAATTTAAAGGCAGAAGCGGGAGACTTAAAGAAACAGTATGAGGGAATGCTTGCACAGGCGCATGAGGAATCTGCAGAACTGCTTGAGAAAACTCGTAAGAGTGCACAGGCAGAGTATGAGAACAGAATCAATGCGGCGGATGCGGAAGCAGAAAAGATCATCGAGAATGCCCATAAGACCGTGGAACTCGAACGTGACAAAACTGTGCAGGATCTTCAGTCACAGATTGCAGTTCTTGCAGTGGCAGCAGCAGGAAAAGTACTTGGTGAGGCAAGTACGAACGAGAATAACCGGTTACTGTATCAACAGTTTTTGACAAAAGCAGGTGGTGTGAATGACGCAGACAGCAAATAATTATGCAACGGTTCTCTTAGAACTTGGTGTGACAAGAGAAGCTGTTGATGAGACAAAAGAGATTCTTTCTCTGACCCAGGATCTGCCGAAGAGTTTGAAAAGCCCGGTTGTGTCAAAACAGGACAAACATAAGCTGATCGACCGGATTTTTCCGGAATCAATGAAAAATTTTCTGAAGGTGGTTTGCGATTACGGTGAGGCAGATCTCCTTGAGGAAATTTTTGCCACATATGATGTAGTGGAAGCGGAGAAAAATGGTATCCTTCAGGCAAAACTGGAGTATGTCTTAGAGCCGACAGAGGATGAAGTGGCACAGATGAAGGCATATCTTGCAAAGAAATATCAGAAAGATAAAGTTGCGCTTGCATTGGAAAAGAAGCCGGAACTGATCGGTGGATTTGTACTGCGGGTAGGAGATATAGAAGAAGATTACAGCATGAAAGGGCGCTTAAATCGGTTAGAGAGAAGATTAGCGTGGAGGTGATAACGTGGGTTCTATCAGTTCAGAAGAGATTATATCTATCCTGAAAACAGAGATAGAGAACTATGACATGGTAAGCAAAGACCAGGAAGTCGGAACTGTCATCTGGGTTGGTGATGGTATCGCAACGATTTATGGTATTGAGCATGCGATGTATGGTGAGATCGTTATCTTTGAGAACGGTGTCCGCGGAATGGTACAGGATATCAAACGTGATCAGGTAGGCTGTATTATTTTTGGTAAAGACACAGAGATCAAAGAGGGAACGAAAGTAACCAGAACTAAGAAAAAAGCAGGTATTCCGGTAGGTGATGCTTACCTTGGAAGAATTATTAATGCCCTTGGAGCCCCGATCGATGGAAAAGGTGAGATCAAAGCAGATGATTACCGTGCCATCGAGCAGGAAGCACCGGGTATCGTAGACAGACAGTCCGTAAAACAGCCAATGGAGACAGGTATCCTTGCAATCGACTCCATGTTTCCGATCGGACGTGGACAGCGTGAGCTGATCATCGGTGACCGTCAGACCGGTAAAACATCGATCGCAGTAGATACCATCTTAAACCAGAAAGGCAAAGATGTTGTCTGCATTTACGTTGCAATCGGTCAGAAGGCATCTACGGTTGCAAAATTAGTGAATACACTGACAAAGAACGGTGCCATGGATTATTCCATCGTGCTTTCCTCGACAGCGAGTGAATCGGCATCCTTACAGTACATCGCTCCGTATGCAGGAACAGCACTTGCAGAGTACTTCATGTACAAAGGAAAGGATGTCCTGATCGTATATGATGATCTTTCCAAACATGCAGTGGCATACCGTGCACTGTCATTACTTTTAGAGCGTTCACCGGGACGAGAGGCATATCCGGGAGACGTATTCTATTTACATTCAAGATTATTAGAGCGTTCCAGTAAGTTAAACGACGAGTTAGGCGGAGGTTCCATTACCGCACTGCCGATCATCGAGACACAGGCAGGCGATGTTTCCGCTTATATTCCTACGAACGTTATTTCCATTACAGATGGTCAGATTTTCTTAGAGAGTGATCTGTTCAACTCCGGTATGAGACCGGCGGTCAACGTAGGTCTTTCCGTATCCCGTGTAGGTGGTGCGGCACAGACAAAGGCAATGAAAAAAGCATCCGGTACGATCCGTATCGATCTGGCGCAGTACCGTGAGATGGAAGTGTTTACACAGTTCAGCTCCGATCTGGATGATATGACGAAAGAGCAGTTACAGTATGGTAAAGGACTGATGGAGCTCTTAAAACAGCCGCTCTGCCATCCGATGAGCCTCGCAGATCAGGTAATTACACTGGTTGCAGCAAACAAACGTCTGCTTTTGGATGTGGATGTCAAACAGATGAAAGAGTTCCAGGGAAGATTACTGGATTTCTTTAAAATCGAGCATAAAGATGTCGTTGATACCATCAACGAGAAAAAAGTGCTGGATGATGAGATTACAGAAAAGATCGTAGAGGCAGTCAAAGAATTTAAGAGCAGGTGATAGAGCATGGCAAATACCAAGGAAATTCAGAAACGAATGAAAAGTATTCAGGATACGATGAAGATCACGAGTGCCATGTATATGATTTCCTCTGCAAAGTTAAGAAGTGCAAAGCAGAAGCTCGAAAATACAGAGCCGTATTTCTATGCGTTACAGTCTGCAATCTCACGACTGCTCCGTCATATTCCGGATGCTAAGAGCCGGTATTTTGACCAGCACGAGGAGATTCCGGATGACAAAAAACGCAGGGGATACATTGTGATCACTGCAGATAAGGGACTGGCAGGTGCGTACAACCATAACGTCATTAAAATGGCGCATGAACTGTTTGAGCAGGGCGAAAACAACAAACTGTTCGTCGTCGGAGAGCTTGGAAGACAGTATTTTACCAAGGAAGGGTTAGAGGTAGATACCGAGTTTAAATATACGGTGCAAAATCCTTCCCTGCACAGAGCCAGAGTTATCACAGAACGTATTCTGGAGTTATACAATAACAACGAATTGGATGAGGTATACATCATTTATACGAAAATGGAGAATTCATTTTCCATGGAGGCGGAAATGATGAAACTACTTCCACTGGTAAAAGAGGACTTCATGGGGAAAGCTCCTGTTGATATTTATCAGGAGGAGATCAAGGCAGATACGACCATGCAGGATATTTTAGAGCATGTGGTGCCGAACTATGTCAACGGATTTATTTACGGTGCACTCGTGGAGTCATTTGCCAGTGAGCACAATTCACGAATGATGGCGATGCAGGCGGCAACAGACAGTGCAAAAGAGATGCTGCAGACTTTGTCCATTGAATACAATCGTGTGCGTCAGGCTGCGATTACCCAGCAGATCACAGAGGTAATCGGCGGTGCGAAGGCACAGAAGAAAAAGAAGAAAAAATAGGAAGGGGATGTGAAAGCGGAATGAAAACAGGAAAAATCGTGCAGGTCATGGGACCTGTAGTAGACGTTGAATTTGAAGATAATGACCTTCCGTTTATCAAAGATGCGCTTGAAGTAGACAACGGCGGAAAACGCTGTGTCATGGAAGTTGCACAGCACATCGGCAATAACACAGTACGTTGTATTATGTTAGCTGCCAGTGAGGGACTTCACAAGGACATGGAAGTTGTTGCTACGGGAAGCGGCATTACGGTTCCGGTCGGACAGGGCACATTGGGGCGTCTGTTCAATGTATTAGGAGATACCTTAGACGACGGCAAGACTTTAGAGGGAGAGAAACACTGGTGTATCCATAGAGATCCGCCATCTTTCGAGGATCAGAGTCCGGTCGTTGAGGTACTTGAAACAGGAATCAAGGTCATCGACCTTTTAGCACCGTATGCAAAAGGTGGTAAGATCGGTCTGTTCGGTGGTGCCGGCGTTGGTAAAACGGTATTGATCCAGGAGCTGATCCGTAACATTGCAACCGAGCACGGCGGATATTCCATTTTTACCGGTGTCGGAGAGCGTTCAAGAGAGGGTAATGACCTCTGGTCCGAGATGAAAGAATCCGGCGTACTCGAAAAGACAGCCTTAGTGTTCGGTCAGATGAACGAGCCGCCAGGAGCACGTATGCGTGTTGCTGAGACAGGACTTACCATGGCAGAATATTTCCGTGATGAGGAGCATCAGAACGTGCTTTTATTCATTGATAACATTTTCCGTTTCACACAGGCAGGTTCTGAGGTGTCCGCCCTGTTAGGTCGTATGCCATCTGCCGTTGGTTATCAGCCTACACTGGCAACGGAAATGGGTGAGTTACAGGAACGTATCGCATCTACAAAGAATGGTTCTGTTACTTCTGTACAGGCAGTTTATGTGCCGGCAGATGATTTAACTGACCCGGCTCCTGCAACGACATTCGCACATCTGGATGCAACGACCGTTCTTTCCAGAAAAATCGTTGAGCAGGGTATTTATCCGGCAGTTGATCCGTTGGAGTCAAACTCACGTATTCTTGAGGAGGATGTTGTCGGAAAAGAGCATTATGAGACAGCAAGACGTGTACAGGAGATTCTTCAGAAATACACAGAGTTACAGGATATCATTGCAATTCTCGGTATGGAGGAGCTCTCAGAGGAGGATAAATTAACTGTTTACCGTGCAAGAAAGATTCAGAAGTTCTTATCCCAGCCGTTCCATGTTGCAGAGAACTTTACCGGTGTACCGGGCAAATATGTGCCGTTAAAAGATACAGTACGTGGATTTAAGGCAATCGTTGACGGTGAGATGGATGAATATCCGGAAGCTGCATTCTTTAACGTAGGAACGATCGAAGATGTCATTGAGCGGGCAAAGACAATGGGTAATACCGGTTCCGCCAGCTAGGAGGGAGGAACATGAATACATTTAGCTTAAAAGTAATTGCCTGTAACAAGGTATTTTACGATGGAAGATGTGCACAGGTAGTTCTGCCGCTCCATGATGGTTTAAAGGCAATCCAGGCACACCATGAAAATATGGTGTTTGCTGTCGAGGTCGGTGAGATACGCATCTTAGAGGAAAATGGAAACATGATCTATGGTGTTACAGGAACCGGTTTTGCGCAGATCATCAATAACCGTGCAACGGTCATCGTAGACACCTGCGAATCACCGGAAGAGATCGATGTGAGACGTGCGCAGGAAGCAAAAGAGCGTGCGGAAGAACAGCTTCGCCAGAAACAGAGTATTGAAGAATATCATCGTTCCAAAGCCTCTCTAGCGCGTGCTATGGCGCGTCTTAAAGCTGGAAGCAAGGATAAACCGATCGGCTATTAATGACGGAATTTTGATGGCGGACAGTGCTTGTCTGTTGTCTGAATCTTTGCATGTAGACAGCTTGTCGGCTACTGATGGCGGACTTTCGAGGGCAGACAGCCGTATACTTCTTTGAACATACGGTTGAATACCTTATAGTTGATAAAACCGTGGCGTTCCATGATCTGTGTAATGCTGTCGCCGGTCTGCATGAGGTCAGAATAAATATGGGAAAGCCGTACCATGTTGACGTATTCTAAGAAGGTGAATCCCATATTTTTCTTAAAGAAACGGCAGAAGTATTCGGGATTGAGTGCAAAACGGCCTGAGATATCCGAGAGGGAGAGCGGTTCCATATAATGCCTTTCCACATAAGTTATGATATCTTTTAGCCTTGTGAGCGTTTTGGTATCCTGCGAGACGGTACTCTGTGACTGCGGCAGGACGTAAGAAGTATAAAGTATATAAAGAAAATGATGAAGGTGGCTGCCAAATAAAAACTGGTAGCCATTTTTTTCATTTTTATATAAGGAACCCATGGTCAGTAAGTGATCCCGCATTTCGCAGAATACGGGGTCATTTTTATATTTTTCTGCAGAAAAGTATTCCTGAAAACGGATGGAGGTAAAACCGGGCAGCATCTGGTTAAAAAAGTCAAACGGGATCTGCAGCAGGTAGGTTTCCGTTCTGCCGATCGTGCGGGTGTAATGGATGTCACCGGAGTTCACCAGGAAGATATCGCCTGTGTGCAGCAGGAAGGATTCCTCGCGGCAGAGGACATGCATGGAGCCGGAGGAGATGTAGAGGATCTCGACATGTGCGTGCCAGTGGCTTGGGACGAGCTGGTTGTCGGACTGGTAGATGTCAAAATAGACGGGGAGTTTAGGTTTGGAGGTGATGATCTCGTGGGTGGTCATGGTGGTGGGGATTCCTTTCTTCTGGGGGAAATTGATTTGTGGCATGCGGGGGTTTTGGCGAGCCTTCCTGCGGTCTGTATGGCGCCGGAGTGTCCGGGTAAGGCTGAGCCGGTTACCGCTTTTTCGTGTTCCTAAGCGGGCACCTGAACAAAGTGGCGATTTCATGCTGCTCCCAGAACTCGCTTTTTCGTTTATGGAAAGCCAAAAGTGCATTGAACTCGGACAACTGTCCGCAGCATGACTTTTTGTTCATGTGCCCGCTAAGGAACACACAAAAAGCGGTAAGACGGCTCCACCTTACCCGGACACCCCGGCGCCGTACAGACCGCAGGGCATGTTGGAAAGCCTTCCGGAAAATATGTGCGGCAGTCCTTGTAAAATACGATAGGACTGATTCTGCCAACTTTGTTGTTAAACTCATAATAAGTCAATATCGACCGAAATACAAGTCATTATCTGCCTTGAAATAAAAGTGTAAGGTAAGTATGATAGGAATATAAAGAATATAAGAAACGTAAGAGAGTTGCCGACCAAAACGCATCAAAACCAAGAAGCCGTTGCCGACCAAAACACGTCAAAACCAAGAAGCCGTTGCAGGCAAAAACGCATCGAAACTAAGAAGCCGTTGCTGACCAAAACGCATCAATACACTGAAAGCGCTGCATGCAAAACGCACCAACAACCTGCGCCTGTTGCGAGGAATACGCAGATTTATAAGAAGGTGCTGGGGAGCCGTCGGTACTTAGCGACCGTATTTTGGTCGCTTAGTACCGCTACGAGCGACACGCAGCGGGAGCGTGCCTTCGTTAAAACTGCGTATCCCTCGCAGCATACACATCCTACAAAGCGTTTTGCCAGCAACGTGACACATCCTATAAAACGTTTTGCCAGCAACGTGACACATCCTACAAAGCGTTTTGCCAGCAACGTGACACATCCTACAAAGCGTTTTGCCTACAACGGCACCCACCACAATATTTCAAAAAGGAGCCCACGATCATGGAAAAATGGCAAAGATCATTTTATCAGCCTAATCTCCCGCTCGGAGAGGACGGCACAAAAGTCACCGCATCCAAAGCACACTGTACATTATCAAAAGAAGCAGCCAAAGAAGGCATGGTTCTTTTAAAGAACGATAATGGCCTTCTTCCATTTCGGACAGGTACAAAACTCGCCCTGTTTGGAAAAGGCAGTTTTGACTATGTCAAGGGTGGTGGCGGAAGCGGAGATGTAACCGTTGCTTATACGACAAATTTGTATGAGGGATTCAAGAAGCTGCCGGAAAAAGTAGAAGTGTATGAGGCACTCTCTGATTATTACCGTAAAGAGGTAGAAAAACAGTACGAGGCAGGAGCAGAACCAGGAATGACAGTAGAGCCTGCGTTTCCGGAAGAAACTGCAAAAAAAGCGAGAGCGTACACGGACACGGCAGTGATCTGCATCAGCCGTTTTTCCGGGGAAGGCTGGGACAGAAAGAGTTCTTATGATAAGGAGATGGATGAGTCGGTACAGACAGATCCGCTGCTGGAAAAGGCAGAGCGCATTTTCCCGGACGGAGACTTTTACCTGACGAAGGAAGAGCGTGCGATGGTGGAACAGGTGCAGCAGTTGTTCCCGAAGGTGGCAGTCGTTATGAATGCCGGCGGCATGGTCGATACGGACTGGTTTGCAGAAAATGAAAAAATTCAGGCGGTGCTGATGGCATGGCAGGGGGGTATGGAAGGCGGAAGCGCAGCAGCAGAGCTTCTGTGCGGCATCGGCAGCCCATCCGGAAAACTTTCCGACACGTTTGCAAAGAAACTGGAAGACTATCCGTCATCGGAGACATTCCATGAATCGGTAAAATATGTCGATTATAAAGAAGATATCTACGTCGGCTACCGCTATTTTGAGACAATACCGGGGGGTGATAAAGCCGTCAATTATCCGTTTGGCTACGGTCTTTCCTACACGACTTTCGAGCGTGCGTTAGTATCTGCGGAAGAAAAACAGGGTGTGATCCGCGTGAGTGTCAATGTGACCAACACCGGAAAATATCCGGGAAAAGAAGTCATGCAGTTATATGCGCAGGCACCGCAGGGCGTACTTGGAAAGGCAAAGAGAGTCCTTGCAGCATTTGAAAAAACACGACTGTTAGCACAGGGAGAAACGCAGCTTCTGACGTTAGAGGCACCGGTGGCACAGCTTGCATCCTATGATGATCTGGGAAAAATTCAGAAATCTGCCTATGTGCTGGAAAAAGGTAAGTATCAGTTTTATCTTGGCACGTCCGTGCGGGAAACAGAGCAGGTATTTTGTTTTACAATGCCAGAGGATACCGTAACAGAGCAGCTTAGTGCAAAACTGGTTCCGACTTCACTTGCGGAGCGTATGCTCTCCAATGGAAGTTTTGAAAAACTGCCGCAGTCCGAACCGAATGATCCGGATTACTCCGCAATCAAACGTGTTCCGAGGGAGGAAAGCGATGGATTTTCACCGGCTGTCCGCGCACTGCCGGGACATCAGATCTGGTCACAGCCGTATAAGAAAGACGTACATATTTTTATGGAAGTTGCAGAAGGAAAGATCACGCTGGATGAATTTGTGGCTCAGATGACGGATGAGGAGCTTGCACATATTCTTGGCGGTCAGCCGAATACCGGAGTGGCAAATACATTTGGATTTGGAAATATGCCGGAATATGGTATCCCCAATATTATGACGGCGGACGGACCTGCCGGACTCCGCATTGAGAAAAAATGCGGCGTAGTTACGACGGCGTGGCCGTGTGCGACACTTTTAGCATGTACCTGGAACCCGGATGTGGTATATCAGGTTGGTGCAGCAGGTGCCGCTGAGGTGAAGGAAAATAACATTGCCGTCTGGCTGACGCCTGCAGTCAATATCCACAGAAGTCCGCTCTGCGGAAGAAACTTCGAGTATTATTCCGAAGACCCGTATCTGACCGGGAAAATGGCATCTGCAATGGTAAAGGGAATCCAGTCAAAACATATTGCCGCGACGGTCAAACATTTTGCATGCAACAATAAGGAGACAAACCGTAAGGAAAGCGATTCCAGAGTGTCCGAGCGGGCAGCAAGGGAGATTTATTTAAAGGCGTTTGAGATTATCGTAAAAGAGGCAGATCCGTGGTGCATTATGTCATCTTACAATATCGTAAACGGACACAGAACTTCTGAAAACCGTGAGCTTTTAGAGGACATCTTAAGAGGTGAGTGGAATTATCAGGGAATGGTCACGACCGACTGGTGGACAAGCGGTGAGCATTATAAAGAAGTAAAAGCGGGAAATGACATCAAGATGGCATGTGGATTCCCGGAGAGCCTGCTCCGCGCAAAAGAGGCAGGAGTGCTGACAAGAGAAGAGATGGAGATCTGCGCAAAGCGGATTTTAGGATTAATACTGAAAATCGACTGAAATCAGGCGAAAAACAATCATAGACAAAAACAATGACAGGCTAAAAAGATAACAACAGATATATAGTGTGAAAAATAAGATTTTTCACACGCAAGATTTGTGCTTACGCACAAACTTGAGATGCAAATGAAAACGTTGTTTTCATTGAAAGACAGCGCAAGAATGGAGATTAAAATGGAGGATTATCATGGGTAACAGTGGAATCGGTGTTCCGCTGCCGGAACTGGCAGCATACTGCAGAGAGGCAGCGGCAGAGGGAGCCGTGCTTTTAAAGAATGAGGGGCATATGCTTCCGATCAAAAAGGATGAGACAGTTTCTATTTTCGGAAGAAGCCAGATCGAATATTACCGGAGCGGAACCGGTTCAGGCGGGGCGGTCAATGTGCCGTATGTCAAAAATATTTTAGATGGAATCAAAGAAAACAATGCTTTCCCTGTAAATGAGGAATTGGTAGAAACCTATAAAGAATGGTTAAAGGAGCATCCGTTTGACAACGGAGGCGGTGGCTGGGCGGCAGAGCCGTGGCATCAGGAAGAGATGGAAATCACCGACGAGATCGCACGCTGCGCAGCAGAAAAGTCTGAAAAAGCTATTTTTCTGATCGGAAGAACTGCCGGTGAGGATAAAGATTACGAGGACACGGAAGGCAGTTATCTTCTGACAAAACGGGAGAAAGAAAATCTTCGCATCGTAACAAAATATTTTAACGAAGTGGCAGTGCTTTTAAATGTGTCTAATATCATTGATATGAGCTGGACGAAAGATGCAGCATATCAGGATCACATCAAAGCGATTCTTTACATCTGGCAGGGAGGAATGGAAGGCGCGAACGCCGTTGCAGATCTGTTATCGGGCAGAGTGACACCATCCGGAAAACTGACGGATACGATCGCGGAGAAACTTTCTGATTACCCAGTAGCGGACCATTTTGGAAGTAAGACAGAAAATATTTATGCGGAAGATATCTATGTCGGCTACCGTTATTTTGAGACATTCGCACCGGAAAAAGTAATGTATGAGTTTGGTTTCGGTTTATCTTATACGGAATTTTCCATGGAGACGGTAAAGGCAGAAAGTACGGGAAGTGGAAAAGATGCAAAAATCGTACTTCATGTCCGTGTGAAAAATAACGGGGCAGCAGCCGGAAAAGAAGCAGCGCAGGTTTACGTGTCCGCCCCACAGGGACAGCTTGGAAAACCGGCAAAGGTATTGTGCGGATTTGCAAAGACAAAACTGCTTGCTCCGGGCGAGGAGGAAGTACTTGAACTTACCATTCCGGTAAGCCGGTTTGCTTCCTATGACGACAGCGGTGTGACTGGTCATAAGTCCTGCTATGTCTTAGAGGAAGGTCTGTATAAGATCTATGTTGGAAACAGCGTCAGATGCACAGAAAAAGCCAATGTGGACGGAAAAGGCGGTTATGAGGTTTCTTCCTGTATCGTCACAGAGGAGTTGGAGGAGGCGCTTGCGCCGACAAAAGAATTTTTGCGTCTTAAGACAGGCAGGCAAAAGGAGGACGGGGTGTTTGCCCGTGCATATGAAAAAGCACCACAGCAGATGGTTGATCTGGCAGAGCGGATCAAAAGCCGTCTGCCAAAAGAACTGCCACAGACCGGAAATAAAGGAATTACCTTACAGGCGGTTGCAGAGAATATCAAAAATGGCAGCAGTGTGGAAGAAGAATTGGACGCATTTGTAGCACAGTTTACCAACGAGGAGTTAGCCGTGATCGTCCGCGGCGAGGGAATGAGCAGCCCGAAGGTAACACCGGGTACAGCATCCGCATTTGGCGGTGTCAGCGACAGCCTGCACGGTTACGGTATCCCGATCGCCTGCGCATCCGATGGCCCGTCCGGCATCCGTATGGAGAGCGGATTAAAGGCAACACAACTCCCGATCGGAACACTCCTTGCATGTTCCTTTAATATTCCAATGATGGAAGAATTATATCAGATGGAAGGCAGGGAATTAGTTGGAAACGAGATCGACACCCTGCTTGGACCGGGAATCAATATCCACCGCTATCCATTAAATGGACGTAACTTTGAGTATTTCAGTGAAGATCCGCTTGTGACAGGACAGTTTGCGGCGGCAATGACAAGGGGAATCCGAAGTGCCGGTTCTTCTGCGACCGTGAAACATTTTGCAGCGAATAATCAGGAGACGGAAAGACATAATGTAAACTCCGTTGTATCTGAGCGGGCACTCCGTGAAATCTATCTGAAAGGCTTTGAGATTGCCGTGAAAGAGGGAAATGCAAATTCGATCATGACCTCTTACAACCCGGTCAACGGACACTGGACGGCATCCAATTATGACTTAAATACGACGATCCTGCGTGGTGAGTGGGGATATCAGGGAATTGTTATGACAGACTGGTGGGCGAAGATGAATGATGTTGTAAACGGCGGGGAGGCAGATCGCAGATACACCTCATTCATGGTTCGCGCACAGAATGACTTATACATGGTAGTCAACAATAATGGTGCTGCCATCAATGCAGTAGGCGATGATACCTTAGAGGCACTGGAGGCAGGAAAACTCACTGTTGGAGAGCTACAGCGCTGTGCGAAAAACATCTGCCGTTTCCTGCTTGGAACACCTGTGATGAAACGTCCGTTAAAAGATTTTGATCCACTGCTTACAGTTACTGCAAAAGAAGCAGTAAATACAGACGGAAAGCAGGTCTGTGCACTGCAGAGCGGAAGCCGTATCGAGGCAGGAAAGTTTGAAAATACAGTCCTTTATGTGGAAAAAGAAAGCATTTTAAACGTTAATGCACATTTCTGTTTCCCGGTGGAAGGATTAGCACAGGGAGCTGCCAATCTGTATCTGAATGGAGAACTGATGGCAACCGTCCAGACAGGTGGAACCGGAGAGCGTTTCCTGACACAGCGGATGTGCCGTGTGAAATTTATGCCGGGGTATTATGAACTGAAAGCAGAGTATGTGACACCGGAACTGAAGCTGGACTGGATTGAGTTAGAGTAGTAAACAGAGTTTCATAAATGGCGTAAACAAGCCATTTATGGAGCTTTTTCTTTTATCGTGATACCTATATGATACCTGTTTTGATAGTACCACAGATATTAATGAGTACTAAACAGAAGTGTCATAGGTATTATCTATTATCACATTTCTTTTTATTTTCAAAAATTATCCCAATTATATGAAGCAAGCGTAAAATCTTACGAATAATTATGTGCAATTCGTAAGTATACTCGGTTTTTATGAGACAGAAGCAGAGATATCATATTTGTAAAAGTAAATTTGACATACATGCCGGTAAATGCCGGGGAGAGGAGGTGAAAGGTAGGGAGAAACTTATTGATGTAATGTATGAGAACCAAAAGCTTAGAGAGGAAAATATGACTTTGAAAGAGTTGATGGAGAAGGCATATGAGTTTATGAAGCAGTTTGTAATTGATGGAGTTAATCTGCTGGAAAGGTTTCTGGAGAGTGTGGGGAAGGTGGTTGGAAAAGTTTCTAAAAGAACAAAATAAAAACATTTGTTCGTGCAACAAAGTATTGACATTGACATACGAAGAACGTATCATAAATTTATGAAGCAGGAGGAACAAATGAGATGAGAAAATCAATTTCAATCAGTATAAGAGTGAGCGAAGAAGAATTAGATAAGTTTAAGGAAGCGGCAAGATTAGAAGCGTATTCATCATATAGTGAGTTTATAAGAAGAACAGCATTAATAGAAGCTGCCAGAATAATTAAAGAAAACAATGAAGGAGAGGATACCCATGAACATAATTAGTTTGTTTAGTGGATGTGGAGGATTAGATTTAGGTTTTGAAAGAGCAGGGTTTAATATTCCTGTTGCGAATGAGTTTGACAAAACAATATGGGCGACATTTAAAGCAAATCATCCTAATACTCATCTGATTGAAGGTGATATAAGACAGGTAACAAAAGAAGATATAGAACAGTTTATAAATGGAGAAGTTGACGGAATTATCGGTGGACCACCTTGTCAGTCGTGGTCTGAAGCAGGTTCATTAAAGGGAATTAAAGATGCCAGAGGACAGTTGTTCTTTGATTATATTAGAATACTAAAGGAATTCAAGCCTAAGTTCTTTTTGGCAGAAAATGTAAGCGGAATGTTGGCAAACAGACATTCAGAAGCGGTGCAAAATATACTAAATCTTTTTGATGATGCAGGATATGATGTATCATTCACACTCGTAAATGCAAAGGATTATGGTGTTGCAGAAGAAAGAAAGAGAGTGTTTTATATAGGATTTAGGAAGGATTTGCACATTGATTTTGGATTTCCTAAAGGTTCAACAAAGGATGATGATAAGAAAATAACCCTTCGTGATATTATATGGGATTTGCAAGATACGGCTGTTCCCTCAGGAGAGAAAAATCACCACAATCCAGAGGCAATCAATAACAATGAATACTATACTGGAGCATATTCACCAATATTTATGAGTCGTAATAGAGTAAAAGGATGGGATGAACAGGCATTTACAGTTCAGGCATCAGGAAGACAATGTCAGCTTCATCCACAGGCACCTAAAATGGTTAAAGTGGCACAGAATGATTGCAGATTTGTAGAAGGAAAAGAACATCTTTATCGTCGAATGACAATTAGGGAGGTTGCCAGAGTACAGGGATTTCCGGATGATTTCAAATTCATATATGAGGATACTAATACAGCATATAAAATGATTGGTAATGCTGTTCCAGTTAACCTTGCATATGAAATAGCTGTTGCGATAAAGAAATACCTAGAAGGTAATGGTGCAGAGGTTGCTGTAGATAATGAGGTTATAGATGCAAAGGAGGTTAATGAGAAGAAAGTGAGTACAAAGAGTAATGATCAGGGTAGAGCATATGAGTATGCTTGGATAAAAACACTTTACAAGGCATTATGTGAGATGCGAAAAACTAGAATAGTTGATAATTCTAGCTTGCATGCAAATGAAAAGGCATGGGCTCTTATGGATGAGGAAATGCAGCAGACATTTATGATATCAGCAGAATCAGCAATTGATACAGTACTTGAAATGGAACCTAAAATGTCAGAAGGCAGTAGTGATGAATTGACATTAGAATTTCAGAAGGACGGAGCAGGCGTAAAGGGTGATGTAAGAGATATTGTTATTAGAAGAGAAGATATTGAGTGGGAAATAGGATTAAGTATCAAACATAATCACGATGCCGTAAAACATAGCAGATTAAGTCATAAACTTGATTTTGGTAAAGAATGGTTTGATATGCCTTGTAGTGATGCATATTGGGATGCGGTTCAACCAATATTTGATATGTTGAAGAATGAAAAGGATAACGGTTCAAGATGGTCTGAAATCAATGACAAAGACGAAGTAGTATATGTACCATTATTACATGCTTTTATGGATGAGGTTAATAGAGCATATAAAGAAGATAAGAATATGCCACGTAAGATGATAGAATATCTTATTGGAATAGAGGATTACTATAAGGTTGTCAGCCGTGATAGTAAGCGTCTTACAATGATTCATACTTTTAATATGCATGATACTTTAAATAAACCAAGTGAAAATAAGGTATCGGCGATTACTGTTCCAATAGTAGAGTTACCTACAAGACTTGTGGCACTTGAGTTCAAGCCAGGAAGCACTAATACTGTAGAAATGTTTTTGGATAATGGATGGCAATTAAGCTTCAGAATTCATAATGCAAGTACAAAGGTTGAACCAAGTTTAAAGTTTGATGTGCAGTTTATTGGTATGCCGACATCAGTGCTGAATATTGAATGTAAATGGAAATAAGGCGGTACAGATATTGAGGAAAATGCTATTAAGTTTTAGACCAGATGTTTATGAAAAAATAAAATCTGGTGTGAAGATATTTGAACATAGAAGAAATTTTCCAGATGAGCCTATAATGGCATATATGTATGTTAGCTCACCGGTGAAAGCAATCACCGGTGTTGTATACTTGGGAAAAAGGCATTGTCTATCTGACTGGTTTGAATACTATAAAGAAGATAGCAATGCTGTTACACGAATAAAGGAATATATGGAAACTTATCATTATAGATATGCAATGGAAATAGATAGATTTCAGGAAACATCACAGATATCATTAGATGAATTAAGAGAAAATGTTCCGGGCTTTGTAGCACCGCAGATGTATATATATTTGGATGGTACAGAATTGCTGGAGTATATAGAAAGAAATGTGATTGTATATGCAAGAAAAATTGAACATAAGCATGAAGAAATATGTTCGCAAAATATATGCAGGAATTGAAAATTAAAATAATTACAAAAGGTATATATTATAGAATATAATGAAAGGGGTAAAGTTATGACGAATATGATTCTTTATGAATTTGTAAAAAATAAAAAATATACTCTAAAAAATTTGGCGAATGATTATGAGAAAAATCTTCAAGATGATATGCAGGGAATTATTTTTTCGGAATATGATGAAGAGTATATGAGAGCAACATATTGGTTGAGAAAAAAGAAAAAAGAATATAAGTATAATATTGATAAGAGACAATTTGAGGAAGCTGAAGAAGAAGTTATTAATATTGCAGAATTTGAAATTCAGGTGAATAAAACAAAGTTGATTGTATTTGGAACTAAACAAATGGCACAAAGAATTATCACATTAATAGGCATAATTTCAAAGAATGCTTATGCAGTAAGTGAATATATCGTTGATGTAAATATGTTGGTGAATGAGATATGCAATGATAATAATATAGATTTATTGAAAATGAAGCTGGTAGATATTACAATTGAAAAAGGGTTGCTAGTAAATTGCAATGTTAATTTATTGAACCAAAATAATCCTACAGACATTGCACATAAATATGTTGGAAATATTGTTGTTTTATCTTTTAAGTTTAAAAATATACACACAGTAGTAACAATTTATAAAAATGGGAAAATAGTTTTAAGCAAAATAAATGATGATGATAGAGAAGAATTAATACGGAACATTTATAGAATTGTGAATTAGAGGAGAAACATATGGGTGAACAGGCAAATAAAATTGGAAAAAAGTTAGAGGGATTTGGAGAAAAATTATTTTCGGGTTTTGGATGGAGTGAAATTGCTCGAGATACTGAAATTCAATGTAGTCGAAAATATCAACATAATAAGCAAACACATGGATTAGATTTATTGATGAATTTTAATAATCCATATATGCGATGTAATCAAGGAATAGTTGTAGAATGTAAAAATCGTCAGATGCGCTCTATAAATCAAGCAGAACTAGATAAATGGTTAGAAGAGTTAATTAATGCAATAGAATGTGCACAATCAGCACCAGAATTGCAGGATTTCGATATGGGAAATACAATGTTGAATACAGGACTGTTACTTGTTCATGCAAATGATAGTTTTAATTCTGAGTTGTTTAATAAATATTTATGTAACTTGAAGGTTCATTCAAGAAGAAATCCTATAAATGTTTTTATAGCAGGAAATGATGAAATAGATAGATGGAATTCATTAAGAAATAAAATAGAGAAGGACTTTACGAGCGAGTTTCAGTTTATTTATCCGAGTATAGAAGGATCAAATATGGAGTTAGGAAACTACCTAACCATAAATCAACTATATTCAAAATACATATTTGCTCAAGATATGAAATATATTGAAAAAACTGAATCGGGTACATCATATAAAGTGCCTCAAGTTAGAAAAATTATAATTTCATTTGATGAAATATCAAAAGGTAATTTTAAGTATATGTGGAGTATGTTTAAAGCATTACAATTTCAAGATGCGAAAGAATTGGTCTTTGTATTTTACCCTAGAAAAAATTCAGATGTTGAATTTGTAAAGGATAATTTTATAAATACTTTGTATCAAATACAACAGCCTATTACAGAGAATATTGCTAGTAGAATTAAGATAGAATTTATTGATAATAGAAGTTTATCGCCGGTTGATATGGGAGGTAGGTAATATGGTTACAGAATATGTAGATTGTTCAGAATTAAAGAGATTAATTGTAGATAAAAAACTAAAGCCATCAACATTGAAATATTATTTAAGAAAAAAAGGAATTGTTTTTACTGCTAATAATGTGGAGCAATTTGCAGAACAAGTGTATACAATTTTTCTTGGAGCTGACGAAATATCAGATATAAGGGATATGATGTCAAATGAAAATAACTATGAAAAATCAATGATTGTTAATGTGATATTGAAGCCGGAGACAGAAGATAATATTATTGATGTTTTGATGGATGAGATGAATAAACAAAAATCAATAAAGTCCAATGACTATCAGTTAGAGCAACCTGTAAAAACAAGTGATGGGGCATATATTCAGTTGTGTTACACAAGAAAATTGCCTGGACGAAATAAATTATTAGAATATGAAAAAAGATATCTTAGAATGAATATTCGTAAGATATCTGATAGAGAAGTTGTAATAGATATAAGACAACAATCATCAACTGACTCGAAAAATGCGTTGAAATTTATAGAAACTATTTCAAAGGGAGATAGTACGCTTAATCTAAGGCATATAAATTTGGAATTACTAAATGGAAAGAACAAAATAGAATTTTTTGATCGTATTGCAGCATATACATTTGAAATGTGGAGATTAAAAACAATTACAGGTATAACTGTTAAACAAGGAACTATTGAAGAAGACGAAGAAGATGAAGAAGTAAGAATTGATGATGAAAATGAAGCTTCGACTTTATCGGGGATTAGTCAAGCAGTATTAAATGGTAGTGGGCTTAGATCCAATGAATTTGTACAGGAATCTATAAATAAAGGCTATTATATTTCAGCAATGCGTTATAGATATGAGCACAAGCAAGATGCAACGGAATTTGCTGTTGTTCTAAGTTTTAAAAATCAGGATTTACGAGTGGACATTGATAAAACATACCTTGAAGAGGAAGGGAGAATATATGTTCAACCTTTTGTTAAGGCTGAACAAAATGAAATTGTTGTAAAATTTCAAGATGCTGCATACAAAATATTTGGGGAATTATTAGAGATGCAAAATGCAGAGTAATGTGGTTTGAATTTTGATACCTATATGATACCTAAATTTTTGAAAACATAAAATAATTGTGATAAAAGGTGTAATAATCGCCATTAAAAGCTTTAAAAATCAAGCCTTCACAGGGATAATAAGTTTCTCTGCGGGGAGTTTGAGTAGTAAACAGGGTTTCGTAAATATTGAAAAAGAATGACAGATAAGTCAGGGATAAAAAGAATCCGTGCTGATCAGGCACGGATTCTTTTTATCAGGTTCATGACAATAGAATATTCACAAAGCATTAACGGATGGTTTAGTTTAACATATTTAAAAACTGTGTAATTCTTGGAATATTACTCTGCTCAAGTTCGGTGTAAGTTCCCTCTTTTAAGATTTTTCCCTCATCGAAGAAAACAACTTTATCTGCCACTTCTCTTGCGAAAGACATCTTGTGTGTAATGATCACGATGGTCTGTTTCTCGTCAACCAGTCTGCGGATGATATTTAAGACTTCCACTTCAAGTTCCGGATCTAACGCACTGGTAGGTTCATCAAAAAGCAGAAGTTCCGGTTTCATCGCGAGTGCCCTTGCAATGGCAATACGCTGCTGCTGACCGCCGGAGAGCTGCCCCGGATAAGCATCGCGCTTATCGGAGAGTCCGACTTTCTCTAAAAGGGAAAGTGCTTCTTTTTCACATTCTGCGCGGGCTTTTTTTAAGACAGTGATAGGACCTTCCATAATATTTTCCAGCACAGTTTTGTGAGGAAAAAGCTGAAAATTCTGAAATACCATACCGGTCTTCATACGGATATTGCGAATCTCGTTACTGCTGTATTTTACTTTCTGTCCTTCATGAAAGGTCATAGAGGAACCGTTTACATTCACGGTTCCGCTGTCCGGGATCTCAAGCAGATTGATACAGCGTAACAGTGTTGTCTTACCGGAACCGGATGGTCCGATCAGAACGGTGGTTTTATTTTTGGGGATCTCTAAGGAGACACCTTTTAAGATCTGGTTATTGTCAAATGATTTATAAATGTTATCCAAAGAATACATATGCTACCTCTACTTTCCGACACGCAGTTTTTTCTCAATCCATTTCTGCAGTCCGGTCAACAGCGTACAGAAAAGAAGGTAAATGAGTGCAACTTCGATATAGATCCAAAGGTATTCGAGTGAGCTTGCTGCGGCTTCCTGTGCTTTACGGAACATCTCACCGATCATGATCGTGGATGCAAGGGAAGTATCCTTGACAAGACCGATAAAGGTGTTAAAAAGCGGTGGTATGGATACGGTAGCAGCCTGCGGAATGATGATACGGCGGAATGTCTGCTGATAACTCATTCCGAGAGAATAGCCTGCCTCCCACTGACCTTTATTGATGGAAAGGATTGCCGCACGGATCGTCTCTGCGGAGTAGGCACCTACATTTAAGGAGAGTGCCGAGATACAGGCAACCCACTTGTTGATGCCAAGGGGATTGCAGATACCCCAGTACATGATAAATAACTGTACAAGCAGTGGTGTTCCGCGGAATACCCAGATATAGATTCCGGCGATCTGTTTTAATACCGGTATTTTGTTGATAATAAAAAGTGCACACAGCACGGCAATGATGACACCGATCGCAAAGGATACCAGTGTCAGTGGAATCGTGTAAAGCAGGCCCTGTCTTAGCATTGGCCAGAATGCATTTTTCATCAGTTCCGCTTGTCTTGCTGTAATAATACCCGCTGTCAGGTATGCATATGATCCCATGAGTTTTCTCCTGTAACGATAGTAATTCATGACAATAGAACGATATAGTACATTCTATTGCCATGTTTAAATTCTATATATTAAGGCTGAGATACGTCTAAGCCAAAGTATTTCTCAGAAATTTCTTTGACTGTTCCATCTGCGATTAATGCGTCAATGGCGGTGTTAATTTTCTCAACTAATTCATCATTGCCTTTTTTCAACATTACGGCACTTGCATTTACGTCATCTGATTCAGCAACAATCTTTGTGGATTCGTCGCCGCCCTTCTGCTGTTTCCAGTAAGCATAGGTCAGCTCATCATTGATAGCACAATCAGCTTCGCCACTTAAAACACATTCCATGGCAAGTGCGAATTTATCCTGCCCGACGATTTCAGCACCATAGCTTTTGGCAATTTCATTGAAGTTTGAGGTAAGTCCTTCTGCGGCTTTTTTGCCGTTCACATCTTCAAAAGAAGTGATATCGGTGTTGTCAGCAGCAACAATGAGAACCGGTCTTGTATAAATATACGGTGTAGAAAAGTCATATTTTTCTTTACGCTCGTCGGTAATGGTTACCTGATTCATAACTGCATCAAAATTACCGGCATCAAGTGCAGCAGTGATGGAATCCCACTCTGTTTCAACAAACTGGACATCATAGCCCATCTTTTCACCGATTGCATTTGCCATATCAACCTCAAAACCGGTTAAAGTACCATTTTCATCGTGGTAGGTGTATGGAGCATAAGTTCCCTCCATGCCGACGGTTAGTACAGGTTTTGTGGCAGAATCATCAGATGCTTCTGTTGTACTTTCTGCATTGCCAGTTGTATTATCTGCGGAAGTATCTGCTGCGCTGTTGTTAGAACCGCATGCTGCCATTCCTGTTGCTAAAACGGCTGTCAGTAAAATTGAAATCACTTTTTTCTTCATAAAACTTGTCCCTTTCCTTTTTTCATAATCTCCATCTTGTTTTCTTAATTCATACTATTCTGATATGATTTAGAAAAGATTATACTTTTATCAGATAATGATGTCAAGTGATTTGCAAAGAAAACATTTTCGTTTGTAAAAAAATACGGTAACAACCTTGCTATACAGGAGAAATGAAGTTATTCCTGTATCGGAGAAAGAAAGTTTTTCAGTTCTTCAATCGGGATTGGTTTTGAAAATTTGAATCCCTGCAGATAGTCCGCGTGACTGTTCACACAGATGGTCTCCTGCTCATCGGTTTCTACACCCTCATAGAGTACTTTGTACCCGAGTTTTTTAAAAGCAGTGGAAAAGTAGTTCAGGATAAACTGGGAATTTTCATCCTTATTTGCCATCAGAAGAAGGCTGCGGTCAAATTTTACAACATCCAGTTTTAAGCTAAGAATCCGGTCAAAATTAGAATATCCGGTTCCAAAATCGTCGAGGTAAGTACATACACCGAGGGATTTAAACTGCATTACACGGTCAAGAACGAGTTCGTATTCGGTATCGTTGCGGCTCTCGGTCAGTTCCACTGCGATGGTATGAAAATCAACACCGTTTCTTTCTACGATCTGCCGGAACTCTTCCATAAAATTTTTGTTGGAGAGCTCTGAAATGGAAAAATTTACGGAAACACGGGAGAGCTGGTAACCTTCATCCTGAAATTCCCGGATCGCACGGCAGGTCTTATTTAAAATGATCATGCTTAATTTATGGATATAGCCATTCTTTTCAGCGAGCGGAATAAACCGGTTTGGATATACCATGCCGGTGTCCTTTAGGTTCAGACGCATCAGTGCTTCTGCGGTGTCATAATTGCCGGCATTTACGTTGCGGACCGGCTGGCAGTATACAAGAACTCTTTCGTCATCAAGGGAACCGTTTTCTGCAATATCTTTTAACTGCGCCGAGAGATATTTCATATCATGAAAACTTTTATAATCGGCGGTGTCGCAGGAGCGGAAATTATTTAGTTCCATCGGTTCTGCAAAGAAGTTAAAAAGTTCGTAAAACTGCTCTAAGTTTTCACAGAAATCCAGATGATTGAACATAACGATCTTATAAGGCAGTTTATAAGTTTCAAAATGGCGTTTAAAGTCATTCTGGATCATATCCTGTGCGATTTTATCTGCATTCCGGATGTCACTGACATCAATTGCAAGAACAAAAAAATCTGTAGATGGGTGGAAGAGGAGTCCGTTTTTAAAGTAGCCGTTCCAGAAGTTGAAAAAAAGTTTGCCAAGCTCATCCGGCATCACATATTCGGAATCAGTGTCGAAACGGAGACACATATAATAAGTAGAATTTTGAATTGACGCCTGCTGGTTTAAATATTCGTTTAGGGAATCTGCATTCAGGGCCCCTGTCTTGATACTGTAAGAACTTCCATGTACCATATAAAGGATTACCATGATCGGCAGGAGAAAGGTGATGGCAAGGAAGGTATTGCTGCCAAAATGGTTTTCTGCACAGACGAGAAAAACACAGATGAACTGTACGATCACGAGCATATGGAATAAACTTGTTGGAATGCGTTTATGATAGTAAAGTAACAGGAAAAAAATAAACGCCATATAAATCCCGTAAGCAATCGTAAACGGTTTTAAATAAAGGTTATCATGCCATGCACCTGAGCTGTCGCGGTAGAAACTGTAACCCAATACAGGTGACAGTGCATCCACAACGGCAAAAATGATATATAAGGAATATAGGAAAATATTCATGATATGTCCTGTTTTTCCCGGAATACCAATCAAAATCTTTAAATAAGCCGCATACAGACAAAAAATGAGCAGCAGGCTTGAATGATATATTGCACGCAGAATACATAAAGTGGTATCACTGTCGAAATACAGTACAGTATAGTAAAAGCAGGAATTGCTGAAGGCTGCAATCAGCAAAAGCGCGATGCAGGTGCGAAAAAGCAGAAAAAGTCTGCTGCGGCGGATAAATGTCTCCCGGAGAAGCAGTAAAAGTAATATACATAAGATCACGAGAATCATATCTACAGCGGGAGTGTACCCGTTGATCAAAAAAGCGTTGGATAATATTTTGGGTTGCAGATTCATAATTTCATTCCCCTGTAATCAGATTAAAAGTAATTTAGCCGAACAAAAATTATACCATAATATGGGAAAAATGTCACGGGATCGCACATGTTAATGTTGACCAAAATGACAGTATGAATGTCGAAAAAATGTCACAAAAATGCATGCTCAGGTTGACGTTAAGACAGCAAAGTTATAAAATAAAAAGCGCAACCGATTGCGCTATATTGGAGAGAAAGAATGTTGCTGAAGCAGTCAGCCGCAGGTACCTTAAGAATATAGAGAAATCGTGGAAAAAAGAGCAAATTTATGGAGGGGAGTGTGAAAAAATTTTTTCACACACAGAAAAGGTGAACATTATGAAAAAACAGGTTTACAGAAAACTACTGGCGGCATGTGTCAGCGTAAGTCTTGGAACTGTTCTTCTGGCAGGATGTGGGGATTCTGCCGGAACGACAGGGACAAAGACAGAAGTACAGGAGAACGATACATCGGAAGATGTGATTGAGCCGGTGGGAGAAGTTACAACATTCACGCTGCCGGACGGACCGGAGGAGTCTGATATTTTCGTGCAACCGGTTGCGGATATTTCGGATGACTTTATCCGAGGCATGGATGCATCCGCAGTTCTTTCTGTGGAAAACAGCGGGGCTGTGTATTATGGCTACGATGGAAAAGAGCAGGATGTGTTTGAGACACTTGCACAGTCCGGAGTCAATTATATCCGCCTGCGTGTATGGAATGATCCGTATGACGAGAACGGCAATGGCTATGGCGGCGGAAACAATGATCTGACGACTGCCATGAAACTTGGTGTGCGTGCAACCAGATACGGAATGAAGGTCTGCATTGATTTTCACTATTCAGATTTCTGGGCAGATCCGAAAAGACAGCATGCACCGAAGGCATGGGAAGGTATGATAGTCGATGAAAAGAGTGATGCACTCTATGATTATACGACAGAGAGCCTTGGAAAGCTGTTAGATGCCGGTGTGGATGTCGGGATGGTGCAGATCGGAAATGAGATCAATAACGGTATGTCCGGGGAAACAGATGTGGATGCCGTGATGCAGCTTTTAAATTCCGGAAGTAAAGCAGTGAGAGAAGTGGCAGAGTCTTATGGAAAAGACATTAAAGTTGCCGTACATTATACGAACATTGAGGATAATGACCAGATCGATACGATGGCAGCAAATTTAAAAGATGCCGGTGTGGACTATGATATGTTTGGTCTTTCCTTCTATCCGTTCTGGGACGGAACCAATGAAAATATGCAGAACGCAGCAAAACTGATCGAGGATAAGTACGGAAAAGAAGTATATATTGCAGAGACTTCTTACTGTTATACATCTGAGGATGGAGACGGTTTTGGCAACAGCCTGAAAGGAACCGATGACCTGACAGACGGTTACGGTGCAACGGTACAGAGTCAGGCAACAGTGATCCGTGATATCTGTGCAGCCGCAAATGAGGCCGGAGTGGAAGGTGTCTTTTACTGGGAAGGCACATGGATCCCTGTCGGATCAGCCGATGCGGATAATTCCGCTCTGTGGGAGAAATACGGAAGCGGTTGGGCAAGCAGTTATTCGGCTGAGTATGACCCGGATGATGCAGGGTTATACTATGGAGGCTGTTCCTGGGACAATCAGGCAATGTTTGATTTTACCGGACACCCACTGGCTTCTTTGAATGTATTTAAGTATTTAAAATATGGCGCAACAGCGCCGCTTGCAGTTGACTATATCCCGGATGTTTACGTCTCCTGCAATGTAGGCGAAGATCTGGTTCTGCCGGAGAGTATTGATGTTGTATACAATGACCGTTCACAGAATAAAAAACAATCTGTAAGCTGGAATGAGACACAGATGAAGGCAATCGATACCACGAAAGCCGGCAGTTATGAGATCGAAGGGGCATTGGAAGAGGGAACCACTGTTACCGCGCATGTGGAAGTGGAAATGGTAAATTATGCGGTCAATCCAGGTTTTGAAGATAAAAACCGTTCAATGTGGAAAGTCTCTTATGAAGGGGAAGCCGATCCGACTGATTATCAGGTAAAAGCGGATGATGCACATTCCGGTGAGACCGCATTTCACTTCTGGTCCGGGGATTCAGATATGGAATTTTCCATTGAGCAGGAAGTGACCGGTCTGGAGAATGGAACGTATCAGTTGTCTGTATTTTCACAGGGCGGTGATATGTCATCGGATGCGTCCATGGAACTGTATGCAGTGACTGCAGATGGCGGGCAGACGGCTCCGTTTATGCTGACCACCTACAATGACTGGCAGAATCCGACGATCAGGGAGATTAAGGTTACGGATGGAACGGTTAAGATCGGGGTACGGTTTCAGTGTAACGTGGGCAGCTGGGGAACAGTGGATGATTTCACACTGAACCGGATTTCGGACTGATAGCTGGTATCGCTGATGAGAAGGAGATGGGTAAAAGACGTGCTTTTTATTTAGGAGCGCTTAATATGATACAGTGGTGGCAGCAGATTTTGCCGATTTGGAATGCGAAGCATCAGCAAAATCCGTTACTGGAACGAGGTACGAGTGAACAGTAACATGTTAAAATCAGGTCCGGACAGATTTCTAGCATAATTTCTAGCTATTCCCCTTTATTTGTGATACACTGGAACAAGAGTGTATCGTGAATTTTTACAGAGAGGATAAAAAGCTATGCAGGATTATGATGAGAGTTTTTTTATTGCGAAAGCAAACAAGAGGGCGAGTATCACGTGGTTTGTACTTTTGCTGATAGCGTCCGTGTTTTACGGAATAAAAGTCGGCAGGGGACAGTTAAAGGAAGCGTATTTTGCAGGCTTTTTTGTTGCAGGCTGGCTGTCGTATCTTGGCGGCAGGATCTTACTGAGATTTAAGCATGCTGACAGTCTGCGGTATAAATGGGTGGTAGGACTTGGCTACCTGATATTTTATGCGGTAATTGCGTGGACATCTTTAGATGAAGTTTCTTATGTATTTATTTTACCGTTAGTATGCATTCTGATCCTTTATAAAGATCCGAAGTTTATCCGGACAATGATGGGTATCACGTTATTTGTACTGATTTCGAGTAATCTGTATAAAGGTCTGGCAAAAGGAATGATGGATTTCGTCGCAAGCGAGGAATGTGTCCTGCAGTTTGCCATTGTTATCTGCTGTTATGCCTGTACCAATATGGCAATCGCCCATCTGGTACAATCGGATGGTGCACTGACGGCATCCATTAAATCCAATCTTGCGCGCGTCGTAAAGACCGTAGAGCAGGTTAAGGGCGCGAGCAATGAGATCGTGGATGGTGTGACGGTTGTGAGAGAGCTTGCAGACGAGAACCGTACCGGTGCCAATGATGTAATGAAAGATATGAAAAATCTTGCAGACAATAACGAAGTGCTTAATGATAAGACACTTTCCTCCGTCGAGATGACCAATGTGATCGATACGCAGGTAAAAAATGTTGCAGGACTCATGGAGCAGGTGGTACAGCTCATCGGGGCATCGGTGGATCATGCCAATATCAGCGCGGAAGAGCTGGTTGAGGTGGTGGAGATCACCAATAAGATGGCGACACTTTCCAAAGAAGTAGAGCAGGTGCTTGAGGACTTTAAGGCTGAGTTTAAGAATGTAAAAGAAGAGACCAGTACGATTGAAGGTATCACTTCAAAGACAAATTTACTTGCTTTAAATGCATCCATCGAGGCAGCGAGAGCCGGAGAAGCCGGCAAGGGATTTGCGGTAGTTGCCAATGAGATTCGCGAGCTGAGCAGTGGAACACAGGCTTCCTCCAACAGTATTATGGAAGCATTGTCAAGACTCGAAGCAATTTCCGAGAAGATGATGAAGTCCATCTCAGAGACCGTGGAACTGATCCAGGTCAATATTGAAAAAGTATCGAATGTCAACCAGAGTGTGACAAATATTACAAACGATGCGACAAGCCTTGGCGAAAACATCAAGGTCGTAGACAGCGCAGTCAAAGAAGTGGAGACATCCAACCAGACACTGACGGACAATATGCATCAGGTCGGCGAAGTCATGGAAGTGATGACACAGAGCATCAGTGGTGCGGAACTGACAACCAAGACGATGCTGAGCAAATACGAGGCGAGTGCAAAGAGTGCGCTTGATATCGAGAGTGTTGTCGGCAAACTTATGGAAGAACTCGGCGTCGGCGGATTCATGGGCGTACAGGATGTAAAACCTGGCATGAAGATTACGATTGCATTAAATGATGACAGCAGTAAAAAAGAGTATGCCGGCGAAGTTGTGGACTGCAGTGGCAAAGATCTCTTTGTAACCGCAGAAAATGGAGTGAAAGACTTTGTTGATAAAAAGAATAAACATGAGTTATGTAAACTGCATATTGTAGTTGACAATGTCTTGTATTACTGGGATGATATTGAGATCCATCCGGTCAGACAGGGTGAAAAAGATCAGTATAAACTGCATATTGAATCCAATCCGAAGGTATATAACCGAAGAAAATATCCTCGTATGCCGATCTCTAATGCATGTACCATCCGCTTAGAAGGAACAGATAAAACATATTCCGGAAAAATGGTAAATATCAGTGCAAACGGTTTTGCATTTTCTGTGCGTGATAACGTTTTTGCAAGCCAGAAAGGTAGAAATGTCCAGCTGGATGTGAAAGATTTTGCAGTGATCGGAAATAAGCCGCTGACCGGCTGCGTGATCCGAAGCTCCAACAATGAGGGTGAATTCATCGTTGGATGCAGAATGCCGGAGGACAGCGAGGCAATTAAAGAATATGTGAGCAGGAATTACAATGGGAATTAGAGAAAAACAGAAATAAGAGGCGAAATATATGACGGCAGAAGATATCAAAGCATATTGTCTCAGTAAGCACAAGGCATGTGAAACATACCCGTTTGGGAAAGTGCCGGTCTGCTACAAACTGAATGATAAAATATTTGCGCAGTTATATCCGGATGAGGAAAACTATAAAATTACATTAAAATGTACGGCAGATGCAGCACAGTTTTACCGGATGGTCTATCCGGATAAGATCGTGGAAGGGTATCATTGTTCAAGGGTTCAGAAACCTTACTGGAATACGATCTATCTGGATGATTTCCCGGAGAAGGAACTTTATAATATGATAGATTTTGCATATGATACCGTATTGCACAGTTTCAGCAAAAAAGTGCAGAAACAGATACTGGAAAATGTATGATTGGTTATGGGGAGAAGAGTGAAAATGGGATCAGATTATGCAGCGTTAAAAAAGATATTATATATACTGACAGGACTGACCTGTGCCGGAATGGTGATTGCAGATGCGTTTACAAAACCGGCTGAGGGTGGAGAGATACTTATCAATATTGTGTTATCGTTTTTTTTCTGTCTGTTAGTGCAGTATTTTACGCCGGCAATCTTACTGATGGTGTCTGTCGGGTGTCTTGGGAAAAGGCAGATAGCAGCGCTGGTTTTTGACATTCTTGCTGTGAGCATGGCGGCTATTATGCTGCCGGCGGGTTACTTTCTCAGCTATCTGGCAACCATAGAGTCACCACATTTCAGCTATGCATTTCTGGGAAATGGTGTGATTCTGCTTCTGGCGACTGTGCAGATGGTTTTTGTCATTATAGCGATCAGAAAACAGAAGGTAAAACCGGAAATATAAAAATAAGAGCAGGTTTTGGCAATGGATAACAATTTGATAAAGATACGCAAGGCAAAAAAAGAGGATATGGAGCGCATCCATCATCTGCGGATCGATACGCATGAAAATAATCAGGTGATGCGGCATAGATAAGAATGTCCGCAAGAGCGTGCATTCTATTATTTTATAAAGTTTCCGATCGTCTGCGTCATTTTTTTCATATCGATCGGTTTTGTCAGATGGGCGTTCATACCGGCATCCAGACATTTTTTTGCATCCTCAAAGAAGGCATTTGCAGTCAGAGCAATAACAGGGATCGTGGAAGCGTCAGGGCGGTTTAGGGAACGGATGGTCCTGCAGGCTTCAAGTCCGTCCATAACAGGCATCATGATATCCATCAATATCACGTCAAACGTTCCGGGGGCATTATTTTCGAAAATAGTTACCGCCTCTTTCCCATTGCGGGCAGGGGTGATAATGGCACCCTGTTGTTCCAGTAATTCTGTGACGATCTCAAGATTCAGGTCATTGTCCTCGGCAAGAAGGATTTTGACACCGCGGATCGAAGTGACGGCACTGTCATCCGTGACTTCGGAAACAGCTTCCTGTGGAGCAATCTCAAATGGGATCGTCACGGTAAAGGTGGTCCCGACATTCTGTTCGCTTTTTACTTCAATGGTTCCGTTCATTTTATCTACAAGTGATTTCACGATTGACATTCCAAGACCGGTTCCCTGAAAAACACTTCTTGCATCTACTTTTTCCTGGGAAAACGGGTCAAACAGATGTGACATAAATTCAGGGCTCATGCCGATTCCGGTGTCTTGAATGGTACAGATATATGAAATATTTTTCTCATCACAGGCACCACTTTCCAGTTTCACATAAATCTCCCCACCTGGTTTATTGTATTTTACAGCGTTATTTAAGATATTCACAAAAATCTGCCGTACATGCAGTGTGCTTCCGTAGACATATGGATGCGGCAGGTTATAAGAACTGCTGTCTAAGTGCAGTGTAATGTTATTTTCTTTTGCAAGCATTTCAGTAATCGTTAAGATATCGTTGCCAAGGTGCCGTACATCGAATGCAGTGTGCGCCAGTTCTACTTTGTTATCCTCTAACTTGCTCATATTCAAAATATCGTCGATCAGTGTCAGCAGATGATTTGCGGCAACTCTCATATTTTTCCGGTTCTGGTCTAAAAGTTCCGGGTTGTTTTTGTTCGCCTCCGCAATAGTAAGACAGCCGATGATGCCATTTAACGGTGTGTGGATATCGTGGGACATTCTGGAAAGAAAATCGGATTTTGCAGCATTGGCGCGGTTTGCTTTTTCCAAAGCATCTTTCAGTTGTATTTCGCGTTCTGCCTGTAAATGAGCGCGGTGTTTTTCACCGATGATGATAAGAGACAAAAAAATGAAAAATGCCAGCGAAATAAAAAATATAGTCTGGTAAGTGAGTGTTTTGCTTGTATTTGCGGTCTCCATGCAGACGGAATCAGGGGCAAATACGAGGATCTCCCAGTCACTGTAACCGGTTGGGGCATAGGACAGATACATGGTTTCGCCTTTTTCCTCGGAGAGAAAGGCGGCATGTCCGGAATTGCCGGCATCGTAATTGGCAGCGACTTCATTCCAGTCATATCCGTCGAGGGCTGTGATTCCGTTGCTATCCGAAATATTTCCGAGATTATGGTGCCATGAGTCGATTAAAATATCGCCGGTTCCACGCTCAAAAAGCATAATTTCTGATTCCTCGTTATAAGCCTTTGCCTGAAAAAGCCTGGAAAATGAATTCAGATCGATGACGGAGGATAAAATACCAACACAGTCTCGGTTATGAAAAATGCATTTTGAGAGCATGATGATCTGTGATTTTCCGTCTTTCAATGCCGTTCTCCGCTCAGAAACGGAAAAACCTTCCTGCACACGTTCCTGAAAGGAGTATTTCGGTCCGAGTTCTAATTGGGTTCCATCGCTGTAAAAAACTCTTTCATCCGGAAGGCAGATTTCCCAGTGGGAGTAAGTTTTATCTGCACTGGAGGCATTCATGATCTGAAGAATCATTTCTTCATTGTTGTCATAATCAGGCAGCAGATTTTCAAGGAGAGCAGAAGCGGCTTCTAAATGCTCCTGCTCTGTCTGCATTTCATTGGTGATCATTTGCCCGAGCAGCGTCCTCGAATCGTCTAAGATACTGAAGCATTGATTCGTTGCTGTTTTCTGGACAATGGAAGTGTAGCGGATCAGGGCAAATGTAATGACAAGGATGAGTACTGCCGTGATCTCAAGATAAAAGTTTTTTTTGCTGAGCAGTTTTTTCTTCATGTAAGCCTCTTTCGTATGAACGGTGTGAATCCTATATTTATTCATTATATCACTTTAGTAAAATAAAGGGAGAAATAGTTTTTGTATTTGCAGATTATAAGAACTGGTGGATATAAAAATATCCCTGTACAATCCTGATATTGTAAGGATTTGTACAGGGATATTTTTGATCCCATGATTAAAAATGGTTAAAGTGTACTGTATCCGGTCTACATCTCCAATAACTGGAATGCACCGATCAGTTCTTTGAGTTTTTCGGACTGGGCAGCAAGTTCCTCACTGCTTGCAGAACTCTCTTCTGCCATAGCTGTATTTTCCTGTACAACTGCGGCAATCTGGTTTGCAGCTTCGGAAATCTGGGCAAGGGCCTCAGACTGATTCTCGGAAGCGTTGGAGATCTCTGCAATGTTTTCAACAAGCTCGTTTGTCTTGCCTGCAGACTCCATCAGTTTGGATGCGGTGTCATCGACGATCTGTTTTCCTTCGTCAACCGCATTCATTGCCTGCAGGATCAGAGAGCTGGAATTCTTTGCGGCTTCTGCACTCTGTGCGGCAAGTGTTCCAACCTGGGTTGCAACGACAGCGAATCCCTTTCCGGCTTCTCCGGCTCTGGCAGCCTCGATGGAAGCATTTAAGGCGAGCAGGTTTGTCTGGGAAGCAATGTCGTTGATCGTATTGATGATCGAGCTGATCTGCTGTGAGCTTTCGTTGATCGTCTCCATTGCATGTACGACCTGCTGCATCTGCTCGTTGCTCTTTGTGATCTCATCACCGACGATTTTTGCCTTTTCATTTGCTGCGTTAGCGTTCTGGGCATTGATCTGTACCTGTTCAGATACATTCATGATCGTACTCTGCAGTTCATCCACAGAACTTGCCTGATCGGTAGCACCCTCGGTCAGGGACTGAGCACCGTCTGCAATCTGGGAGGCATTGGAAGCAACCAGCTCGGATACTTCTCCAATCTCGCGGAGCGTTTTGGATAAGTCAACCAGTACGGTTGAGAGGGCGGTTTCGATCTCTTTGAAATCACCGACATGTTCTGCCTCTGCTGCAATGTTAAAGTTGCCGGCTGCCATTTCTTTTAAACCACGGGTAATATCTTTGATACTTTCACGCAGACGTGCAGCCATTACATCGAATGTCTCTGCGAGTCCACCGATCTCATCATGGTAGGTCGGCTGTACAGAAGCATTGAAATCACCGTCGGAAAGCTGGCTTGCCACAGTGACAACGTCATCGATCGGCTTGATATATTTACGCAGCAGTCGTGAACTGATCACAATAATGATAAGTACCGTTGCAATGGCAAGTAAGACCATAATTACGACGAGTATCAATGTATTGCGGTTTAAATCTGTTTTGGTAAGTGCACTTGCAGCCCACCAGGTCTGTCCGGCAGCATCAATTGGCGTAAAGTATCTTACGATCTGGCGATGGTTGCTTGCCTTTCTGGTGCTGACCGTAAAACTTGATTTGGTGTCGATACCAGACTGGATCTTTGCAAAATCCTTTGCAGACAAAAGATCCTGTAAGGACTGTCCGATGCAGTCTGTCGATTCGCTGTCAAAGACCATCATGGCATCTGCGTTGTAAATGTCCACATACATACTTGGATATTTGGAGTCTGTGGAGACTAACATATCACTGAATGCAGCAAGATTGATATCTACAAGGATTACACCCTGGACTTCATCATTATAGACAATCGGGAAAGAAGCGCTGACCATGTTGATACCCTGATCTTCATATGGATCGGTAAAGCAGTCCTGCTTGGTCTCTGCAGCTTTCTTATAGTAATCCTGTGATCCGTAGGAATCATAACTTCCATAGCTCTGTACGGTTCCGTTTTTTGCATCATCGACACTGACATAGACAGTGTAATCTTTGACCGCAGGATCAAATGCGTTCGGTTCAAAGAAGACACCGACACCATCAATGGCTTCATTGTTCGTTACGGTAGAAGCAGCCATACTGATTAAAAATTCTTCGATCCTTTTGTTCATTTCCTGCAGGTCGACGTCATAGACTTCACTCTTTGCCACTTCGCCGCTGTATCCGTTTTTCGAATACTCGTCATAGCGGTCAAGCATGTAGTTCTGGATCGTGGTTGCTGTGTTGGAAGCAGTATCGATCACACTCTGTACTATTAAGGCATTCTCGGTTGCGATGCCGTTAAATTCACCGCTGACGGTCTTGTTTAAGGAACGTCCGGCGATGACTGCACTGATTAAGATCATAAGAGACATACAGATGACAAGAAGCAGTGCGACAGCGACAGACAGCTTGTATGCAAGCGGGCGGTCGTGGAATTGCAGTACAGCGGAGGCTGTACCGGTGTTACTTTTGTTTTTTTGTTGCTTGTCTTTTGACATTTTAAAGATATTCCTCCTCTGGAAATAAAAGGTTTAATAATATTTTAGTACCATGGTAACACTTTTTTTATAATTATACAATGCAAATTATGGAATGCTTTTGCTTTATCTTTACAAATACACAACAAAATGATATATTTGATTCTGATATGACATATTAATAAATCTAAATGATATACAAATGATATACTAAAGGAGGAAAAAATGAAGCTGGGGATCGATATGGGCGGTATGTCCATCAAAATGGGGCTGGTAAATGAGGAAAACAAGATCATTGGGAGGATTACGATTCCAACCGATCTGACGGTGCCGTATCAGACGCTGGTGGAGCGCATGGCAGATGCCGTACGGCAGATGCTTGAAAATGCAGGCATGACATTAGAACAGTGCGGGGGGATTGGAATCGGAAGTCCGGGAACGATCGATGCAAAGCAGGGAGTGATCCTGTATTCTAATAATTTTGGCTGGGAAAATGTACCAATCGTGGAAGAACTGAAAAAACATCTGGATACAAGAATTGAAATTGCCAATGATGCGGATGCTGCGGCGTTGGGAGAAGTATGTGCCGGTGCGGCGGAAGGTGCAGAAAATGCAGTGCTTCTGACACTTGGAACCGGCGTGGGCAGTGGAGTGATCCTGGATAAAAAGATTTTCCGTGGTGCGATGCCGGGAGGCTGTGAGTTAGGACATCTGTCTATCCGCTATGATGGCATCCGATGTACCTGCGGAAGAAAAGGATGCTTAGAAGCCTATGCCTCTGCGTCTGCACTTCTTCGGATCGCGCGGGAAAAGGCAGCAGAGCATCCGGAGTCTATCATGAATGAGATGTGTGGGAATGATCTGGAACAGATGAATGGTAAGATCCCGTTTGACGCTGCAAAAGCCGGGGATGAAGCCGGCATGGAAACTGTAAAAGAATATGAGGGCTATCTCGCATGCGGGATTGCAAATGTGATCAATACATTCCGGCCGGAAAAGGTGATCCTTGGCGGAGGAGTTGCTGCGCAGAAAGACAATCTGACCGCACCGCTTAAGGATCTGGTGAAGGATATGTGTTTCGGTGGCAGCCATGGACATATTGCGGATATCGTGACCTCTGTACTTGGAAATGATGCCGGGATCATCGGAGCAGCAAATCTGGTAGTGTAAAATTGTAGTGCACGGTGTCACAGAAAGCATAACGGAGGCGGCAATGGGAAAAACAATTATGTATGAGCGGATCTATGGGGATCTGCTTGCAAAAATACAGAGTGGAGATTACCAGCCGGGGGACCGGCTGCCATCGGAGAAGGAGTTAGCAGAGCTTTATGGTGTAAGCCGTATTACGGCGAAAAAGGCGATGGATATGCTGGCAAAAGAAAATCAGATCAACAGAGAGCCGGGAAGAGGTTCTTTTGTGTGCAGGCCCGCTGCTGTTGTGGAGATAAAAAAAGAAAGCCAGGAGGCAGCCAATCAGCGGATCGGTGTGATATTCGACGGGTTTGGAAGCGATTTTGGCACACGGCTTTTGCAGGGGATCGAGAGTGAATGTGACAGGAGACAGTTAGACCTTTTGTTTAAGTGTACGTATGGAAGCATCGAAAAGGAAAAACAGGCGATCGACGCGGCGATCCGTGCGGGAGTAAAAGGTATTCTGCTTCTCTGTGCACAGGGGGACAATTATAACAGTAAGGTGTTAGAGCTGGCGCTGGCTGGTTATCCGCTGGTGCTTGTGGACCGGCGGATGCAGGGCATTTCGATCCCGTGTGTCAGAACGGATAATTATGAAGCGGCGAAAGAAGTCACCAAAAAGCTGATCGCAATGGGACATGAAAAAATCTGTTTTCTGACGCATGCATCCGTCACGACGACAACGATCCATGAGCGCTACGAAGGATTTGTCCATTGTATGCTCAAATATGAGGATGCCAACGGGGCACTTGCAAAACTGGAAAAATATAACCACATTCCAGAGGACATCGAAAAAGAATACCGGGAATTTGACTATGCGCAGATTGCGGAGATCCTGGAAAAAAACAGGGACTGTACGGCATATATTGCCGCTGAATACCGGATCGGGGTACTCCTTTCAAAATATTTAAAACAGCGGGGAATCTCAAAAACGATTGCCGTATTTGACGGCATTGATGAGGTCTATGAGCAGGATGACTTTATCCATGTGCGGCAGAATGAATTTGCGATGGGACAGCAGGCAGTCACGCTTTTAGAGGAAATTACAGCCGGAAAGAAACAGACCGAAGATATTCTGATCCCTTATCAGATATCGGGGATCGTGTAAAACAGGAGGATAAGATGAAAGTAAAAGAAAATTATGCAGCGATCGAGCGTACGGTCGCTCTTGTAAAAGAAAAATTTGGTGCAGACAGCAAGATCGCTGTCATGTTTGAAAAATGTATTTCGAATACGCTGCAGACGACCATTAAAGTAAAAGAAGATGACACGGTATTTGTGATCACGGGGGACATCCCTGCCATGTGGCTGCGCGATTCGGCATGCCAGCTCCGCCCGTTCTTATTGTTTGCAAAAGAAGAACCGGAGCTTGTGGAACTGATCTGCGGGTTGATCAAAAAACAGATGCAGTGCATTCTTTTAGATCCATATGCCAATGCATTTAATGAAAACGGCGACGGACAGTGCTGGGATCATGACAAGACGGATATGAAACCGGAGCTGTGGGAGCGGAAATATGAGATCGATTCCTTATGCTATCCGGTGCAGCTTTCCTATCTGCTCTGGAAGAATACAGGATGTACGGAGCAGTTTACCGGAGAATGGTTAGAAGCCGCAAAAACCGTGATCCGCGTATTCCGCACGGAACAGGATCATGAAAATGCCTCCCCGTATACATTTGAAAGAGAAAACTGCAGTTTTACCGATACCCTCTCAAGGGACGGAAAAGGTGCGCTGGTAAAAAGCAATGTCGGACTGATCTGGTCCGGTTTCCGTCCGAGTGATGATGCCTGTGTCTATGGATATCTGATCCCGTCAAATATGTTAGCTTCTGTGATCCTTGGAAATATTGCAGAGATCGCCCGTGAGATCTACCATGATGAGAAACTGGCAGAAGAGGCAGATGCTTTCTCAGAGGAAGTGAGAAATGCGATCGAGACACTTGCCATTCTTCCGGCACAGAAGACGGAATACTACGCATATGAGGTAGATGGTTTTGGCCAGTATCTTGTGATGGATGACGCAAATCTGCCGAGCCTTCTTGCGATGCCATACTATGGCTATTGCGACAATAAAAATGAGAGATACCGGAACACCAGAAAAGTGATCCTAAGCGACCAGAACCCGTATTATTTCAGTGGAGAGTGCGCGAAGGGAATCGGAAGCCCGCATACATACACACGTTTCATCTGGCCGATGGCTCTGGCAATGCAGGGACTTACCTCTGACTCCATGGAAGAAAAATTAAAAATGCTTGAGAGGATCGCAGCCTGTGATGCGGGGACAGATCTGGTACATGAGTCATTCCATGTGGATCACCCGGATGATTTTACACGTCCCTGGTTTTCCTGGGCAAATTCCGTATTCTGTGAACTTGTACTGGACTATTGCGGACAGAAAGTTACCCTTTAAAAACGAAAAATATTTGTGCCTGCGCACAAACCTGTGATAAGAATGAAAAGCAGGGGGGCGAAAATGGGCAGGAATGGAGACTTTTGTGATGCCCTGAGATACGGGCAGGAATGGAGACTACTATGAAAAAAGCGCATATTATTTCTCATACACACTGGGACAGAGAATGGTATCTTCCATATGAAAAACATCATATGCTTTATATTGAAATGATGGATACGCTGATTGATACCATGGAAAAAGATAAAGAATATAAATGTTTTCATCTGGATGGGCAGACCATCATGCTGGAAGATTATCTTCAGGTACGGCCCGAAAACCGTGCACGTCTGCAGAAGCTGATCGAGGATGGCAGGATTGCAATCGGTCCATGGTATGTATTGCAGGATGAATTTCTGACAAGCAGCGAGTCGAATGTCAGAAACTTACAGATGGGTTATAAACTTGCACAGGAATTTGGCGGAAAGTGGACAAAGATCGGATACTTCCCGGATTCCTTTGGAAATATGGGACAGGCGCCGCAGCTTTTAAAGAAGGCAGGCATTGACACGGCGGTATTCGGAAGAGGTGTAAAACCGACCGGATTTAATAATCAGACAACAGAAGCCTATGAGTCCACTTATTCCGAGATGAACTGGCAGTCAGCAGACGGATCTGCGGTGCTTGGCATTTTATTTGCAAACTGGTACAACAATGGCGTGGAAGTGCCGGTGGAAGAAGAAAAGTCAAAAGAATACTGGGATAAAAAACTTGCAGATGCTGTGCGTTATGCAAGTACGGACCAGCTTTTATTCATGAATGGCTGTGACCATCAGCCGGTACAGACCGATCTGTCATCTGCCATCCGCACGGCAAATGCGCTATACCCGGATGTGGAGTTCGTACATTCTAATTTTACCGATTATGTGGAGCAGGTAAAAAAGGAACTGCCGGACGATCTGAACACGATCACGGGCGAGCTGCGCAGCCAGAAAACGGATGGATGGTATACGTTAGCGAACACAGCATCCTCCCGCATTTATATCAAACAGTGGAATGTCCGCTGTGAGATGCTATTTGAGAAAGTGGCAGAACCGCTCGCTGCGATTGCGGCAAAAGAGGGTATGGAATATCCACAGGATCTGTTTACCTATGGCTGGAAACTTCTGATGCAGAATCATCCGCACGACAGTATCTGCGGATGCAGCGTGGATGACGTACACCGTGAGATGGTAACCCGTTTTGAAAAGGCAGAACAGGTGGCGCTGCACATCATTTCCATGTGTATGGACTATCTGAAAGGAAAGATCGATACCAGTGCAGTGAAGGAAGGAAACATTCCGTTTGTCGTTGTCAATACGACCGGCTGGGACCGCACAGGCGTTGTGGAACTGGAGTTAGAAACCGACCGCATGTATTTCAGTGAAGCGCCGGTAGCCGAAGTGGCAGCGCGCATGCATGAAAAGAAACTCCCGGAATACCGTGTACTTGACAAAGACGGAAGAGAGATCCCGGCGGTTGTCACTGAAATTGCAAATCATTTTAATTATGACCTGCCAAAAGATAAATTCCGCCAGCCATATATTGCAAAACGCGTAAAGATCACCATGGAAGCAGCCGATGTGCCGGCATTTGGATGGGACACTTATGTGTTGGCAGAGGCAGCGGGACATCAGAGTGCAGAATATGCAAGTGCAGAATGTATCAATACTGTGGAGTCATTGATCACAGCAGAAAATACACTGGAAAATGAGTTTTTAAAGGCATACTTTAATGAAGATGGCTCTGTGGAACTGACTGATAAAAAGACAGGTCATGTATACAGGGGACTTGGTATCTTTGAGGACTGCGGGGATATCGGAAACGAATATATTTTCTTTGCCCCGGTAAATGACGTACCGGTGACGACAAAAGGGACGAAAGCAGAGATCACAGTGGCAGAAGATAACGCATGCCGCGCCGTGATCCGTGTAAAACATACGATGATGCTCCCGGATGCAGCCGATGAGACGCTGGCAGGAGAGATCGAGGATCTTGTAGAGTTTAAACACCGCAAGGCATCCCGAGGCAGTCATCTGGTTCCATTTGAGATCGTGACAGAGTATACCTTAGAGAAGCACGGAAAAGGACTGAAAGTAAAGACCGCTTTCAATAACCAGATCAAAGACCACCGTCTGCGCGTCCTTTTTGAGACGGGATTACATACAGATTTCCATTACGCAGATTCTGTATTTGAGGTGGCAAAACGCCCGAACGTACCGGCAGATACATGGGAAAATCCTTGCAATGCCCAGCATCAGCAGTGCTTTGTCAATGTGCATGAGGATGCATATGGACTCACCATCGCCAATAAAGGTCTTGCAGAGTATGAGATTTTGCGTGACGGAAAAAATACGATCGCAGTAACACTTCACCGTGGTGTGCGCGAGCTGGGAGACTGGGGTGTATTTTTAACACCGGAAGCACAGTGCCTGGGCGAAAAGACCACGGAATATGAGATCATCCCGCATGGCGCAGGGGAGGAACTTTATCATTCCTACGAGGAGGCATACCAGTTCCAGACAGACTGGCAGACCGCGGGAATGGAAAGACAGACGGGAACCCTGCCGCAGACTTACCGGTTTGTAGAAAAGAAACATTTACAGGCAGTTCCGACAGCATTAAAACACAGTATGCTGACCGGGAATGTGATTTTGCGTTTCTGCAACCTTTCGGATGAAGAGACGACGGTTTCTGTCTCACAGCCTGAAGTTTATACCTATGATCTGCTGGAAAAAGACCAGTTACAGAAAGAAGAGAAGGAAATCGTATTAGGAAAACATGAGATACGTACGATCGGATGGAGAGGATAGTTGGCTTCGACTGCTACCTTTTTTCTACATCCATTACCCTGAAACTGGGTAAAAAAATAGCCATTTGGAATTTAATCCAGATGGCTTATATTTTCCGTCGTTTCTGCTTTATATATCTCCTAATATTAAAAGTGGCTATGCTTTTAGTATAGCCACAATGAAGAATCACCAAAGGCGATTTTTACACTTTTACGACCTCCACGTTTTTTCTGGCGGATATCTATTGTCAATTCATGCGCCCAGATGGAAGCAACATATCCGAATAGATGATCTCATACCGGATATAGGAAGTCTCCGGCGGGGCATCCGGGTAATTCATGCGAAATTCGATCTGCATCGCAAGGCGTTTCCCAAGAAGGTTATTCTTTACATTTACGGTGGTAACTCTGTTGATCACATTCGTATACTCTTTGCTGCAGTCAAAGCCGGTCAGCAGGATATCGTTATGGAAATGATGTGGGTTTTCCTCTAAATACATTTCCACATAATGTGCCACATAATCACTGACACACACAATCGCATCGACATCTGGATCGAGACTGTCTAAAAAGTTGAAAATACAGTCTCCATAATGCCCGATTCCGATCGAATCGGTAAAACAAAGATCTTCTATCAGCGGAAAGTTATGTTTTTTGAGACTTTCCAAAAAGCCCAGATACCGGTCGGTGTTCGTTTGCGCATAATTGATATCCCCGATGAAAGAGATACGTTTGCAGCCTTTTTCAAATAAATGATCTACGATCTGTTGTTCTGTGTATTTCCCTTCAATTAATAAAAGATCTCCGGTCAGCGTTTTCAGTTCGATCTCCGGTACGGTATCTAAAAATACTTTTGGTATTTCAAGTTCATTGATTAATGTTAAAAGATGCTTATCATATACGTTTAAAACAATGATTCCCTGTACGGTATCATCTTTCAGCACATCTGGCAGTTCGTATTCAGAAGTGCATGAGGTTGGAACATAAGTGTACATGAGATTGATGTTGGATAAAGAAAGTTCCTGTGCCATACGGTGAATGATGTTTGTCCAAAAAATAGAGGAATCCGGGCGCGAAACAACCAAAGAAACAGTTTTTGCCTTTGAAACCTCTGTGAAATGTGGTTCAGAGGGAAGTTTGTCGTATCCAAGTTCGTGTGCTTTTGCTATGATTTTTTCCTTCATTTCATCAGAAACACCCGGACGGTGGTTAAATGTTTTCCAGACGGTAACACGGGAGGTCCCAAGGGCGTCTGCAATATCCTGCATCGTTACTTTCGACATAAGAAACTCCTTTCTTTTCTTGTATCGTTCTTATCATATCACAAATATCGTGCATGAACAAAAGATATTAAAAATGTTAACTAATAATGTAAACTTTAATTTATATTATTAACATCTAAATAATTACAATAATATGTTAACAAAAGATAACAAAAAAGTCAATTATATTGTAAATAATAACTAAAAAAAGCTATAAAATGTTATGCACAACGGAAAAAGCAACAAGAAAGTAGGATATTATATTGACAATACATGTGAAAAATGATAACTTATAAATGCAACAAATGATAACACAATAACAACGAGGGAGATGATAAAATGGCTGGCAAGAAAAAGACCAATATAAAGAAAAAAAGGTGGACGAAAGATGATACAGAACTGACGATCCTTGCGCTGCCGACAGCGGTGTGGTTTCTCATCTTCAGTTACCTGCCAATGTTTGGAATCATTATAGCATTTAAGAATTACAAACTGTCAGCGGGACACGGATTTATTTACAGCCTGTTTCACAGTGAATGGTGCGGGTTTGATAACTTCAAATTCTTTATACAGTCCAATGCATTTACGATGCTGCTTCGGAACACCATTCTATATAATATCGTATTTATTATTTTAGGACTGGTAATCCCGGTTACACTTGCGATCATAATCAGCCAGATCTACAGCAAGTTTAAATCAAAAGTTTACCAGACACTTATGTTTTTCCCACATTTCATGTCATGGGTAGTTGCAAGTTATTTTGTATTTGCATTTTTATCTCCAGACAAAGGAATTTTAAACCAGATCATTACACATTTTGGAGGGCAGAGCATCCAGTGGTATTCCAATCCAAAATACTGGCCATTGATCTTAGTTGTCATGAATCTCTGGAAAACAGTCGGATACAGCATGGTCGTTTATCTGGCAAGTATTACAGGAATTGATGGAAGTCTGTACGAGGCGGCTGTGATTGATGGAGCGACAAAATTCCAGCAGGCAAGATATATTACGATCCCGTCTATTAAGCCGATCGTGATCATGATGTTTATTTTAAATGTTGGAAAAATCTTCTACTCCGATTTTGGTTTGTTCTATCAGGTGACACAGGGCATCCCGAACTCGCTTTATAAAGTTGCTTCCACATTTGATACTTATATTTACAATGCACTGCAGACAAATGTTGCGATTGGAAAGACAGCAGCAGCCGGATTCTTCCAGTCGATCGCATGCTGCATTACGATTTTACTTGCAAACTATATTGTCTCAAAGATTGACAGCGACAGCGCGATCATTTAAGAGGTGTTGATATGACAAAACAAAAAGAAGAAGTTAGCAAATTAAACCGGATCAAACCGGCAACCAATATTATTTTTAACCTGATATTCCTGATCCTTGGACTTGCATGTATCACTCCGGTGATCCTGGTATTCATTATTTCCATTACAAAAGAGAGTGAACTTGTGACACATGGATATTCCTTTTTTCCGAAAGCATTTTCACTGAGCGCATATTCCTATTTGTGGAATGAGCGTGCAAGCATTGGAAATGCCCTTCTGATATCGGTTCTTGTCACGGTATTAGGAACACTGATCGGACTTGCACTGACTACGATGATGGGATATGTCTTATCGAGAAATGAGTATAAACTGAAAGGATTTTTTACCTGGGTCGTATTTATACCGATGATCTTTAACGGTGGTATGGTTGCAAACTATGTGGTAGTTGCCAATATTTTAAACCTCAGGAATACGGTCTGGTGCCTGATATTACCTCTGGCTGTGTCCTCGTTTAATATCATTATAGCCAAGACGTTTTTTAAATCGACGATCCCGGATTCCATCGTGGAATCAGCAAAGATCGACGGGGCTTCCGAGTTTACGATCTTTTTGAAGATTATTGTGCCAATTTCAAAACCGGTATTTGCAACCATTGGACTGTTCTTAAGTTTTGGATATTGGAATGACTGGTTCCAGTCCTCCTTATACGTCAGCGAGAAGAAACTGACGTCATTACAGGCATTACTGAACAATATGATCCAGAATATCCAGTACATTGCAAATAACCCGAGTGCGGGACTGTCATTGCAGCAGTATAAAAATTCAATGCCGACAGAGTCCATCCGTATGGCGATCGCGGTGCTTGTAGTTATTCCGATCGCATGTGTATATCCGTTTTTCCAGAGATATTTTATTTCCGGTCTTACGGTAGGAGCTGTCAAAGGATGATCAGGTGAAACGGATGCGATAGCATCTGAAGATAAAGAAACAGAACAAATAATTTTATTTCAAACATGGAGGGTAAAGTATGAAGAAAAGAGTTTTAAGAATGATGGCAACAGGTCTTGTTGGATGCATGTTGGTGGGAACAGCAGCAGGATGTGGAAATTCAGGTACATCCAATACGTCGAGTTCATCTGGTGCATCCGATTCTGGCACCGCGAAAGACGAAAAAAGTTCTGACGATATCGTGACATTAAAATGGATTCAGATCGGCGGAGGCCAGCCGGATAACTATGATGCATGGCAGGAACACATTAATGAGTATCTTGCAGACAAGATCGGTGTAAATATCGATGTGGAGATTATCTCCTGGGGCGACTGGGAAAAGAGAAGAAGTACCATTATCAATACGGGAGAGGACTACGATATCATTTTTTCAAATGATGTGGTATATGAGAGTGATGTGAGACTGGGTGCTTATTATGATATCACAGATCTGATTGAAAAAGACTGTCCGGATGTCAAGAGCCTGATCCCGGAGGACTACTGGGAGGCAGTGAGTGTAGATGGAAAGATTTATGGTATCCCGACTTATAAAGACAGTTCGACAACACAGTATTTTGTATGGGATCAGGATCTGTGTGACCAGTTAGGACTTGATGTGAGCAATCTGACAGAACTCGACCAGTTGACTGATGCATTTGATACGATCTATAAAGAAACCAATCAGCCGGTAACTTACCGTGCATCTGATGCGCCATGCCAGTTTGTTACTACCGTTTATGATAATCTTGCACTTGGACTTCCGGCACTCGGCGTTGCATATGATGATTCATCCAAAAAGGTTGTAGCTACCTATGAGCAGGAAGATGTAATGAATGACCTGAAGTTATATCATGAATGGTTCCAGAAAGGCTACATTAATCAGGATGCTGCAACGTTAGGTGAACTTCCAACTTATCAGGCATTTAACATTGCACAGGGATGGAGCCAGGCAGCACAGACTACATGGGGACCGAACATGGGTGTCAATGCGACAGCCGTTCAGTGGAGAAAGACAGTAGTATCCAGAGGATCTGTACAGGGATCAATTAACTGTATCTCTGCAAACAGCAAACATCCAGAGGAAGCATTAAAATTCTTAAACCTTGTAAATTCTGATACTTATGTAAGAGATGCATTATATTATGGACTTGAGGGCGACAACTTCAACTATACAGATGACAAGAAAGTTGAAAAAACAGATAAGCAGTGGCTGATGGCAGGTTATAGCCAGGGAACATTCTTCAATGTAAGTCTGTTAGCTGACCAGGAGACGAATCAGTGGGATGAAGTAAAAGAGTTGAACGAAAAAGCAGAGGCTTCACCGGTTATCGCAGTTTCTATTGACACAACAGAGTTTGAAGATGAACTTGCAAACTGTACAGAGATCTACAACAGATATAAGAGTGAGATCAACACAGGTGCAGTTGATCCGGAAACGGCTGTCCCGGAAATGATGAGTGAGATGCGTGCAGCAGGATTTGATGATATCGTTGAGAAAGTACAGGCTCAGATCGACGCTGCAAACTAACATCTTGCAAAGAGATACAGCAGGAAATAAAAAACCAAAATGAGATGATAGAGGGCTGATACATAAAAATAAAAGAATTGAAATTTATGTATCAGCCCTTTTACAAAGGAGCAGGTATGAGTAAAATAATTGGAAAGTCATTGCCAAATATTCCATGGCAGGAAAAACCGGAAGGGTATACGATGCCAGTATGGCGTTACACAGAAAACCCAATCATTGGAAGAAATGGAAATAAAGTTTCGAACAGTGTGTTTAATAGTGCAGTTGTTCCGTTTGAGGACGGATTTGCAGGCGTATTCCGCTGTGACAGCAGGTCGATCAGCATGGATATTTTTGTTGGAAGAAGCAAAGATGGTATCCATTGGGATATCGAGGATACACCAATCCAGTTTGAGGGAGAGGATGAGGAGATCTTAAAAAGAGAGTACCGCTACGATCCAAGAGTCTGCTTTATCGAGGACAGATATTACATCACATGGTGCAACGGATACCACGGTCCAACCATCGGTGTTGCCTATACATTTGATTTTAAAAAGTTTGTGCAGTTAGAAAATGCCTATGTGCCGTGTAACCGGAACGGTGTTCTGTTCCCGGAAAAAATAAATGGCATGTATGCAATGTTAAACAGACCAAGCGATAACGGACATACACCGTTTGGCGATATTTTTGTAAGTTTCAGTAAAGATATGGAGTTCTGGGGCAGACACAGACATGTGATGAGCCCGATCCCAGGAGATGAATCTGCATGGCAGTGTACCAAAGTTGGACCGGGTCCGATTCCGATCAAGACGGATGAGGGATGGCTTCTGATCTATCATGGTGTAATTACAACCTGCAATGGTTTTGTATACCGTATGGGTGCAGCACTTTTAGATTTAGAACAGCCATGGAAAGTGCTGGCGCGCTCAAAAGAATATATTTTAGCACCGCATGAATATTATGAGTGTGTCGGGGATGTCCCGAATGTTGTTTTCCCTTGTGCAGCACTTGCAGATGCTGATACGGGAAGAATCACGATTTATTATGGATGCGCGGATACGGTGACAGGAATGGCGTTTACAACAGTTGATGAAATTTTGGATTATATCAGAAAGTAGACAGGAGCGAGAGGTGCCGGAATGGATTTCTTAGACAAAAGAGTCGGTGTAATTTGCAACGAACTTAAGAAATTAAAAGTAAAACAGGTATTTCCACTGACACAGTGGGAGTACAAGGAAGGAAACTTTATTCACCCGGAGGATGCATTAAAAGACGAGGCAGCCTGGGAAAACTTTGACTGCAAGACCATGCACTGGTATGGCAAGGACCGTCATTACTGGTTTCGCACGACCTATACCGTTCCGGAGGAGCTGGATGGAAAAAGCATATGGATCCGCGTTTCCTCCCAGATCGACGAGTGGGATGACGGAAGAAATCCGCAGTTTATCGTGTTTGTGAACGGGGAGGTTTATCAGGGAATCGATATGAACCACAGGGAGTGCCTGATCACAAGAAGCGGAAAGGCAGGAGAGACACTGACCATCGATCTGCAGGCATATACCGGGATCATGCATGAGGAATTTGCGCTCCGCACACAGATCGAGGAGATCGATGCAGAGATCGAAAAACTCTATTATGACCTATGGGTTCCGCTTGCAGCATTTTCCCGTATGGAGGCAGATGATAAAAACCGCAAGGATATTGAGTATGTGCTCAATGAGACGATCAATCTGCTGGATTTAAGAACCCCGTATTCCGAAGACTTTTACCGGAGTATGCGGGAAGCATCTGCTTATATCCGGAAAGCATTGTATGAAGATATGGCAGGGTATGAGGATGTGATCGCAACCTGTATCGGACATACGCATATCGATGTTGCGTGGTGGTGGACTGTGGCACAGACCAGGGAAAAAGTCGGACGCAGCTTTGCAACTGTGTTAAAGCTGATGGACGAGTACCCGAATTATAAGTTCATGTCCAGCCAGCCGCAGTTATATGCATTTTTAAAGGAGCGCTATCCGGAATTGTACGAGAAAGCAAAACAGCGCATCAAAGAGAAACGCTGGGAGCCGGAAGGCGGTATGTGGGTCGAGGCAGATTGCAACCTGACATCGGGAGAATCCCTCGTCCGTCAGTTTATGCATGGCAAACGCTTTTTTAAAGAGGAATTTGGCGTGGACAACCGTATCCTCTGGCTGCCGGATGTGTTCGGCTATTCCGGGGCACTGCCGCAGATCATGAAAAAATGCGGAATCGATTATTTTATGACAACCAAACTGGCATGGAACCAGTTCAATAAAGTGCCTTACGATACGATGATGTGGCGCGGAATCGATGGAACAGAGGTGCTGACACACCTGATCACGACCCTTGGTGTGAGCCAGCCGATCAAAGATTACTTTACGACCTATAATGGCATGCTGCACCCGGATGCGATCATGGGAGGATGGATGCGTTACCAGAATAAGGACATCAATAACGATATCTTAGTCTCCTACGGTTACGGCGATGGCGGCGGCGGTCCGACCAGGGAAATGCTTGAGACTTCGATTCGCATGGAAAAGGGAATCAAAGGGATTCCGAAAGTACGCCAGGAATTTTCACGCACCTATTTTGAAGAACTTGAGGAGCGCGTGAAAGGTGACAGACGCCTGCCGGTATGGGAAGGTGAATTTTACTTTGAGTACCATCGCGGAACCTATACCTCCATGGCGAGAAATAAACGCAGCAACCGTAAGGCGGAACTTGGTCTGATGGATCTGGAACTGTTGTCCGTTTTAGCACAGGCACAGGCAGCGTATCCGGCAGAAGAACTCGACCGCATGTGGAAAAAAGTCCTGATCAACCAGTTCCATGATATTCTGCCTGGATCTGCGATCCATGAAGTATATGAGGTGACAAAGGAAGAATACGCTGCACTTCAGAAAGAGATCAAAGCACTGGAAGAGGAACGTCTCCATGCACTCGTGGGAGATGGCGAAGGCATCACTATTTTCAATACAACCGGACACGACCGCAGTGATATCGTAGAACTTGGGGAGATCCATGCGGAAGCGTTAAAGGATGCAGAGGGCGTGATCTATCCGGTACAGAAGACTGCAGAAGGTGCAGTGGTCTATGTAGAGCATCTGCCGTCAAAAGGATATAAGACATTTGCGGCTGTATCCAGTGAAATTGAGCAGAAAACACCGTTTGTCCTTGTGGATGACCATACGCTTGAGACACCGTTTTATACGATCCATCTGGATGCGGAGGGATGTTTTGACCGCATCTACGATAAGGAAAACGACAGGGAAGTACTGCAGGATGGCAAAAAAGGCAATCAGTTCCGCATGTACGAGGATAAGCCGATGTGCTTTGATAACTGGGATGTGGATATTTACTATACCGAAAAGTACTGGGATGTCAATGATGTGATTTCTATGGAATGGACAGAGTGCGGTCCGGTGCGTGCAACGTTAGAGATGGAGCGGAAAGAAAGCAATTCTGTGATCCGCCAGAAGATCCATTTCTATGCAGACAGCAGAAGGATCGAATTTGAGACTTATGTGGACTGGAAAGAGCATCAGACATTGTTAAAGGTACATTTCCCGGTCAATGTACATACCGATGAAGCAACATTTGATGTACAGTTTGGTAATCTGACACGCAAAGTGCATACCAATACGAGCTGGGATAAAGCACGTTTTGAGAGCTGCGGACAGAAATGGATCGATCTCTCGGAAGGTCACTACGGAGTCAGCATGTTAAATGACTGCAAATATGGACATTCCGTGAAGGATTCTGATATGGCACTGACACTGATTAAATCCGGCATCGAACCGAATCCGGTGGCAGATCAGGAAGAGCACTATTTTACCTATGCAATCTATCCGCATGCGGAAAAATGGCAGGAAGCAAAGACCGTGGAGCAGGCATATGACCTGAACCAGCCGGCTATTGCAGTGGCAGGAGGAAAGCCGGGAAGCCTGTTGTCAAAAGCATCTGTGGACAGGTCCAACGTTGTATTAGAGACGATCAAGTGTGCAGAGTCCGGTCATGGCATCATTATCCGTATGTATGAGAGCGAAAATGCACTCACAAAGACAAATCTTATAGTTGAGGGGAACTACAACAAAGCGTTTGTCTGCAATCTGCTCGAGGAGGAAGAAGCAGAATTAGAGTTGAAAGACGGAGTGGTTTGTGTACAACTGAAACCGTATGAAGTTGTTACTGTAAAACTCGTTTAAAATCATATAGAGGCATTCAGATTCCGAAGAGAGTTCGGTGGGATGCCTCTCTTTTTATAGGGAGATTTACGTTATGACCAATAAATTAAGCCATATTTTTGAGTGTTCCGATCATATTACGGAAAAACAGTATCGGACCAGCAGGGCACTTTTTATCCTCGATGGATGCGCTTCCACACAGATTTTTACGGTTACTTCCGGCGCATTTTTATCGGGACTTGCCTATCTTGTGGGTGCGGGGACGGCACTGACCGGGATCATAGCTGCACTGCCGACGCTGATGAATACCATCCAGATTTTTTCCTCTGTCGTCTATGAGAACCGCGCAGGCAGCAAACGGATCACGGTAGAGTTTGCACTCATCCAGCGCTTATGCCTGCTCATGATGCTGTTTGTTCCGACATTGATGTTAGGAGCGAGAATCTCGGTGGCAGTGATCGCAGTGCTGTATTCCTGTGCACATTTCTGTGGGGCATTTATCAACACCGGGGCAAATAACTGGCTGATCAGCCTGGTGAAAAAAGAACGGTTGGGAAGATATCTCGGACTGAAGGATTCAATGACTTTAGTTGCGTCCACAGGCGGTTCCCTGATCTTAAGTAAAATTTTAGATGCCTACCGTTTCGCGGATCAGGAGATTCTGGGATTCCGGATCATCGGCATTTTAGGTATCGGTATCTGCGTGGTCGACATTACCTGTCTCACGCTGATCCGGGAACCGGAAAATGTGAAACATGTGGAGCCACTGAACATAAGGAAAGCAATACAGATGCCGCTCACAGACCAGAATTACCGCAATATATTGATTTTCTTCCTGCTGTGGAGTGTGGCGTCTAATTTTGCCAGTCCGTTTTTTTCTATTTATATGTTAGAGAATCTGGGGCTGTCCTATTTTTATATCACCGTCATGAATATGGTTGCATCGGTGGCGCGGATCGCGGCTGCAAATCTGTGGGGGAAGGCAGCAGACAGTTATTCGTGGAGGCTTGTCACGCTGGGGTCCATTTTTATGCTGGGAGTTGCATATATCGGCTGGGGACTGCTGACGAAAGAAAACTGTATCTACTGGCTTCCGGTCGTACAGGCTGTGAGCGGGGTTGCCTGGGGCGGCATCAATATTGCGACTTTTCGGATGCAGTTTGCCTTTGCACCGTTAGAACACCGTGTCAGCTATGTCAGCTTCTGCTCAACAATGGTTGGGTTTGTAGGATTTTTTTCATCCATGCTCGGCTCGACATTTGTGGCATTAGCAAAGGATATCAGGATTTTAAACATTCCGGTAGATAACATACAGATGGTGTTTATTTTGTCTGCATTCGGAATTATTGCAAGTGCATTATACAGCCGAAAAATAAAGGAGAAATGACAGGACAGATATGGAGAGAGATAGCAGAAAGCGGGCAGAGGCGCTGCTTGCGCAGATGACCGCAACAGAAAAAGTGGGACAGTTAAACCAGCATTTATATGGTTTTCGGATCTACCATGTAGAAGATGGAAAAATTATTTTTACGCAGGAATTAAAGGATGAAGTAAAAAAGTGGGGCGGGATCGGCACGATCTATGGTCTTTACCGTGCAGATCCATGGTCGGAAAAAAATTATGAGACAGGGCTTGCCGGGGGACTTTCCATGCAGGCATATAATCAGTTACAGAAATATGTGATCGAACACAGCCGCCTTGGAATTCCATTTTTACTGAGCAGTGAATGTCCACATGGACATCAGGCGTTAGACGGATATCTGCTCCCGGTCAATCTGGCAGTAGGTGCATCGTTTGACCCGGCATTGTATGAGCGGGCAGGGCAGGTGTGCGGCAGGCAGTTAAAGCAGATGGGCGTGGATTTTGCACTGGTTTCGGCACTGGATATTTTAAGAGACCCAAGATGGGGGCGCAGTGAGGAGTGTTATGGGGAGGATCCATATTTATCGGCAGAGCTCGCGCGGGCGATCGTAACAGGAATCCAGAAAGAGGGCGTTGCAGTGGTTGCAAAACACTTTTGTGCACAGGGGGAGACGACCGGAGGGGTCAATGCCAGCGCAGCGAGGATCGGAGAGAGGGAACTGTGGGAGATCCATTTACAGGCGGCGAAGGCATGTTGTGAGGCGGGCGTAAAAGGCATTATGGCTGCATACAACGAGATCGATGGAAAATTCTGCCATGCCAACAGACATCTGCTGCAGGATATTCTGCGGGAACAATTGGGGTTTGACGGGGTCGTGATGGCGGATGGCATCGCCATCGACCAGTTAGACATTATGACGGGGGATAATATCAGGTCGGCAGCACTTGCACTGAAAGCAGGTGTGGATATCAGTCTGTGGGATGAAGGTTATACAAAGTTAGAGGAGGCGTTAAAACAGGGATTTATCACGGAAAAGGAACTCGATCAGGCGGTCCTTCGAGTGCTCACTTTGAAATTTGAGCAGGGACTGATGGATAAACCTTATATTGATGAAAACGGGAACCGTACCGCCTCTTACAGCGAAAATGGTGCTGTTTCATTTCCGACAGAGGCATATCAGGAGTCGGAAAAACTGGCGCGCGAGTCGGTAGTGTTGTTGAAGAATGAAAATGTACTGCCGATTGGGAGAGCAGAAAAAATAGCTCTGATCGGTCCAAATGCGGATGATATTTACCGGCAGATCGGTGATTATTCACCTCCAATGGACAGGGCAGGATATGAGACGTTAAAGAGCGGCATGGAAAAAGAATTTGGTGCAGACCGGGTTCGCTGTTATAATGGACATGAGGTCGGGACGGCTGTTTCTCTTGCGGAAAATGCGGATATTATCGTGCTGGCATTAGGCGGATCATCGAGTCGTTTTAAAGGGGCGCTGTTCGATGAAAACGGTGCGGCAAAAGTACAGGGAGTACTTGAGATGGACTGTGGGGAGGGCATGGATACCGCCAGATTACAGCTCCCCGGGAACCAGAACGAACTGTTTACGGCTGTCTGTGCGCTGAAAAAACCGGTGATCTCCGTAGTCATTGCCGGGCGGCCTTATGCAATCCCTGAAATTGCGCAGGATTCAGATGCACTGTTATATGCTTTTTATCCGGGACCGATGGGAGGAAAAGCAATCGCGGAGTTGTTGTCTGGAAAATATGCACCGTCCGGCAGGCTGCCGGTGTCCCTTCCGCGAAACTGCGGACAGCTTCCGGTGTACTATAACCATACGGTGTCCTATCCGGCAATGCACTATTGTGATATGGAACAGGGAGTTTTGTATACATTTGGGGAAGGAATGGGATATTCCCACATGGAGTATGTGGATATCTGTCTTAAAAAGCAGCAGGATGTGTGGATTATTTCAGGAATTGTAAAGAATAAAGGAAATATAGATGATACGGCAGTGCTGCAATGCTACCGGAAAGTGTTGTCCGGTGAGTTTGTGCCAAGAGAGCGGGAACTGGTTGCATTTTCCAGAATAAAAGTGGAAAAAGGAAGTCAGAATGCATTTGAAATCGCTATGGATGCGGATAAATTCCGGTATTTTAATGAGAGTGGTGCAAAGATTTATAAGAGTAAAATACTTTTAATGGATAGTGGAAAAATAATTTTTGAAGAATAGGAAGAAATTCTGACAGCAGGAGGAGAAAATTATGTATTTATTACCAAAGCCAAAAACAATCAAAGAACAGGACGGACAGATGCTGCTTTGCCACAGCACACATATTGTGATGACAAAAGAGGTGGCAGAGACAGAGATGCATGCAGCAAAAAGACTGCAGGAGGCGATCAGGCAGGAAACGGGGCTTATCCTGCCGTTTTCCGTAGGGGAAGTAAGGGAGGGGGATCTCTCTCTTGGGATCGCAAAAACATTACCAGAGCAGACATATGAGATCACGATCGACGAAAAAGGCGGACAGATTTCAGGCGGCGACGGGGCTGGCGTGCTTTATGGTGTGGAGACCTTCTGCCAGATCGTACAGCAGTGTGGCGGGATACTGCCCTGTGTACAGATTCAGGATGCCCCGGATATGCCAAACCGTGGTTATTATTTTGACCAGACAAGGGGACGTGTGTTAAAACTGGAAGAACTCAAAAAAATTGCAGACAGGATGTGCCGCTATAAATTAAACCAGCTTCAGCTTTATGTGGAACATACCTATCTGTTCCGTGACTTTTCGGAAATGTGGAGGGATCAGACTCCGCTTACGGCAGAGGAGATCCGCGAACTTGACAGTTATTGCCGGGAACGTCATATTGAACTGGTTCCGTCGCTGGCAAGTTTTGGACATCTGTGCACACTGCTCTCCACAAAAACATATGGGGATCTCTGCGAGATGGAGGATTCCTGGAAGGAGCCGTTTTCCTTCTGGAACCGGATGCGGTATCATACGATTAATGTCTCCGATGAGCGTTCCCTTCCTCTGATCAAAAAGATGATCGCAGAATATATGCAGTTGTTTTCTTCCAACAAATTTAATATCTGTGCGGATGAGACATTCTGCCTTGGCAAATATAAATCGAAAAAACTTGTCGAAGAGCGTGGCGTCCATCGGCTTTATATTGACTATGTCAAAGAGCTTGCACAATTTCTGGTGGAAAATGGAAAAATCCCAATGTTCTGGGGCGATATCATCTGGAATTCGCCGGAACTGATGAAGGAACTGCCGGAGAGCATGATCTGCCTGAACTGGGGATACGCACCGGAACAGAGGGAAGATGAGACGAGGGCGATCGCACAGACGGGTGCAGTGCAGTATCTGTGTCCGGGTGTATGCGGCTGGAACCAGTGGGCAAACTTAATAGAAAATTCTTATAAAAATATTACAAGAATGTGCGGTTATGCGGCAAAATATCATGGCATCGGTGTGTTGAACACAGACTGGGGAGATTTTGGACACGTTAATGATCCGGCATTTTCTGTTCCGGGGATGATCTACGGTGCTGTATTTTCCTGGAATGGGGAGAAGATACCATTTGCAGAGTTAAACCGTATGATCTCACGGATCGAGTATGGGGATACTACCGGAAATTATGTTTCCCATCTGGCAGAAATCTGCGGACAGTCGGTATTTCAGTGGAGAGAAGCTGTCATGTATTATGAGAACCGGTGCTTAAAGCATGAACTCGAAGAGGGCGAAGATCTGTTCCGCGGTGTGGATCAGGCGGGTGTAGATGCTGCAGCAGATGCCCTGCGAGATATATACAAAAAACTTTTGGAGAGCACGCAGGCGATGCCGGAAACGAAAAAACAGATGCAGCTTTTATCCGTGACATTGCAGGGGATCGGTATCTGGAATGCCGTAGGACTCCTGACAGAAAGCATGGAAAAAACGGGAAGTTTTGATATGCAGAAAGGTCTGGAACTGGCAGAAAAGTTAGAATGCTGGTTTATGGCTTATAAAGAAAACTGGAGAGCCACCAGCAAAGAAGGCGATCTGCATCATATTGCAGAGATCGTGTTCTGGTATGCAGACTGGATGCGCAGAAAATGATAAAAAAGTATAAATTCTATCAGGTGATAACTGATTAATCATCAGGACTTTTCACGGGAAATTTATGATATAGCATATTGTTTGCTGCCGGAATCATAAGCAAATGAGAGGATACAAGAATAAATCTCAATATTTTCCACATACTAACTCCAAAGCTGATATATAAGAAAGAGCTGCTTTATCAAAATATAGCATTGGAGGATAACAACGTGAAAGCAACAGGAATTGTTCGCCGGATAGATGATTTAGGACGTATCGTAGTGCCAAAAGAGATCAGAAGAACTTTAAGGATCCGCGAGGGAGATCCGCTTGAGATATTTACAGACCGTGAGGGGGAGATCATCCTGAAAAAATATTCACCGATCGGTGAACTCGGACAGTTTGCAGGGGAGTACGCGGAGAGCCTGGCACAGACCACGGGATATCTTGTACTTGTGACAGACTGTGACCATGTGATCGCGGCATCCGGAAGCGGGAAAAAAGAATTTGAGGGAAAGCCGGTCAGCAGACAGTTAGAGGAAGCCATCAGTGAGAGAAAGAACTATCAGGCATCTGCAGGAGATGCAGAATTTATGAAAATAACACTGGATGATGCCGGGGAATATACACAGCAGGCACTCAGTACGATCATCTGTGAGGGAGATGCGATCGGTGCGGTGGTTATCTGTAATAAGGATGAAAAAAAGAAAATGAGTGATACCGAAGGAAAACTGGCTGCTGCGGCAGCATCATTTTTGGGAAGACAGATGGAACAGTAAAAAAGAAGATCAAAGATAAGAAGAGGCGGCGGGGTTTCTAATAAGAAAATTCCGCTGCTTCTTTTCACTATTGGAAAAACAGAAAAAATCATATACAATAGACACTGTAAATGAGACAGAAATGGAGCAGCTTATGAAATTCATACATGTTTCGGATGTACATCTTGGGATAAAACCGGATGTGGGAAAACCGTGGAGTGAAAAAAGAGCGCAGGATATCTGGGATTCGTTTGCAGAAGTGATCGATGCAGCAGTGGAGCTAAAGCCGGATTTTTTGCTGATATCAGGGGATTTATTCCATGCGCAGCCTTTGAAAAGAGAGCTTAGGGAAGTTAATTATCTTTTTAGCAGGATACCACAGACGAAAATCATTCTGATGGCGGGCAATCACGATTATCTTCGAACGAAATCCTATTATCTGACAATGGAATGGGAGGAAAATGTTTATTTTTTCCGTCAGGAAGAACCCGGTCATTTTGATTTTGATGAGGAAAATGTCAGCATTTATGGATTAAGTTACTGGCATAGAGAGATCGGGGATGCTATTTATGATTCGGTCATCCCGGAGGATAGATCAAGGATCAATCTCCTTTTAGTACATGGCGGAGACAAACAGCATATCCCATACAATCCCAAACTTATCTTGGAAAATGGGTTTGATTATATTGCTGCCGGGCATATCCATAAGGGAGAACAGCAGATTCCGGGGAGGGCAGTGATGGCGGGAAGTCTGGAGCCGACGGATAAAAATGATGTCGGGCCGCATGGATACTGGCTGGGGACGATCGACAAAGAGCATACGGATATTCATTTTCATCCGGTGAAAAAGTGTGAATACTGTCATGAAATTTATCCGGTTACGGCAAAAACAACGGATCTTGAACTTGGGGATTGGGTGAGAAACCTGCTGGAGGAAAGACCCGGATATCAGTATTTTCGTTTATTTCTGCGGGGAAAAATTTTGCCGGATATAGAATTTGATACAGAAAAACTTGAAACGTTTGACCGGGTTGTTGATGTGACAGAGCAGCTTTTGCCGGATTATGATTATGATAAATTAAAAGAAAACTATAAAGGTACCCTTTTGGGGAATTACATAAAAGAAATGGAAAAAAGACCACAGGATGTGGTCACAAAAAAAGCGTTGGAATATGGAGTCAACGCATTATTGGGATATAAGATATGCAGATAAAAGAAGCGATCATTGGTCAGTTTGGAAAATTGCAGAACAGGCAGATCTCATTTGAACCAGGGATCAATGTGATCTATGGAGAAAATGAGGCGGGAAAAACGACACTGCATGATTTTTTGCTTGCAATGTTTTTTGGAATGGAAAAGGGGCGTGGAAGAAATACATTAAACAGCATTTATAAAAAGCACGAACCCTGGCATGCCCCTTCGTACTATAGTGGTGCCCTGCGATTTCTTGTGGATGAAAAACCATTTTATTTAGAGCGTAATTTTTATTATAAGGATAAAAAAGATATTTTGAAAAATGAGGCAGATGGAGAAGAACTGTCGGTAGTTTACGGGGATCTGTCAATGCTGCTTGGTGGAATAGATAAGGAAACGTTTGGAAACACTTATGATATACCGCAGACAGGTGCAGTGACAGGAAAGGAACTGGCAGATATTTTGTCTGAGTATCTATCGAATGCTGCTGAGGGCGGTGGTGCCAATATTCAGGTTCAGAAGGCTAAAGCAGCACTTACAGCGCGGAAAAAAGAACTGGCGCAGAAAGTAAGAATAATTCATGAACAGAAAAATGAGGATATCAGGCAGCTCATTGTGGAAAAAGATCTTTTAGAACGGGATGCACGTGGATTACATGCCAATATTGCGGATGCAGAGAGAGAGATCAATCAGTTGAAACGTGTGCGCGTGGAAGAAATTGGTGAAAAGCGAAAGAGATTATCTGAGCAGAAAAGGCAGCAGGCAGACCGCAGAGAGAGACAGGAAAATGCACCGCACAAAAGAGAAATTGATGGGGCAATGCAACCGGAAAAAGAGCATCCGGACCGTATGGCAGGGATCGGAATCTGTGCTTCGGCACTGCTTGTCAATATAGCAGTACATTATGTTACTTCGTATCCGTCTCGTCTTTTTTTTATTTTGCAGGCAGTCTTTTTTGCAGGTATGATTCTTTGCGGACTTTATGTGGGAATCCGTTATGCGGTGGAACAGGCAAAAAAAGAGGCATATATGTCAGCACAAAAGAGCGATATAGAGGGTGTGACACAGGAAACATATGCAGATGCCGGACTAAGGCAGGCAGAGCGTATGCTCCTCAGTCTCAAAGAGTCTTTGTCTGAAAAAGAGACAAGACGTTATAATATCATGCAGGATATGGAAGAGACGAAGCAGCCGGGAGAGCAGGAACGGGAGTTGTTAGAAGATATCCGCGCATTAGAACTTGCAGCGGCAGAAATTGACCGCCTTTCAAGCGAATACTATGAGGAAAGCCTCGATGAACTTGGCAGTGCCGTCTCAAAATGGATGTCACAGCTTACAGCGGGAAAATATGATCATGCCATTGTAAAAGAAGATGGAAAACTTTTTATTTTAGCAGATGGAAAAGAAGTCATGCCGGAGGCGTTAAGCCATGGAACGTTAGAACAGATTTATCTGGCATTTCGTCTTGCTGTCGGAGAAATCGTGACAAAAGAGGAGCCTATGCCTGTCATTTTTGATGAAGCATTTGGAATGTATGATGAGAAACGTCTGATGCAGACACTTTGTGCACTTGATGGGATTGTCAGGAGAGAGCAGGGGAGACAGATTTTGATTTTTACCTGTCAGAAACGTGAGATGGAATTAATGGAACGGGCAGGGATTACATATCATAAAATTGTTTTGAAATAGAGGTGATGCAGTTATGGCAGCCAGAAAAAGGAAAAAGAAGAAATACCGTATGTTCTGGTTTTTGGCAAAGATGCAGCTTGTTCTGCTTCTTGCAGTGATCGCGGGAGCATGCTGGTATTATTTTGGCGGTTACGCAGAAGAAGTAAAGGACTTAAAGACGCAGGCGGTGGAGCTGGTGCGTTATTCCAATAAAGAAACATTTAAAGCTAACCAGACCAGTATTGTTTATGCTTCCGATGAAAGCGTGATCTCTACACTAAAAGGTGGAAAAGATTCTTATTATCTTTCGATCACAGATATTCCAAGTAATGTGATATGTGCAATTGTCAGCATAGAGGATAAAAAATTTTTCCGGCATAATGGAATTGATTACCGGGCGCTTGTACGTGCGGTAAAGGCGATGATCGAAAATGGAGAGGCGACGCAGGGCGGCAGTACGATCACAATGCAGCTTGCAAGAAATATTTTCTTAAGCCAGGAAAAAACATGGCAGAGAAAAGTTGAGGAAATGTATATTGCAAGAGAACTTGAAAAGAAATATACAAAGGACGAAATTCTCGAATTTTATCTTAATAATATTTACTTTGGAAACGGATATTATGGGATTCAGTCAGCAAGCCGCGGGTATTTTAACCGGGATGTGCAGGATCTTGATCTGTCAGAGCAGGCATTTTTATGTGCTATTCCCAATAATCCGACGCTTTATGATCCTGTTACGAATATCACAAACACCTACAAAAGAAGAAACCGTATTTTAAAAAATATGCTTGATGATGGAAAAATATCCCAGACTTCATATGATAAGGCGTTAGGTCAGGTAATCGCATTAGACCGCCCGGAGGCACTGGCAAAAAATGATTATGTAGAGACTTACACTTATTACTGTGCAGCAAGAGCACTAATGGAAAATGAAGATTTCCATTTTCAATATCAGTTTTCTTCGGAAGATGAAAAAGCAAAATATGATGAAGCATATGAGACGCTTTATAATGAATGCCAGAAAAAATTGTATACTGCCGGATACCGGATCTACACATCATTTGATCTGAATTTACAGCAGGAACTGCAGGACTCTGTAAATGATGCGCTTGCTGGTTTTACGGAGGTCAATGATGAGGGTGTATATGCGTTGCAGTCTGCAGCGGTCTGCATTGACAATGACAATGGTTATGTCAGGGCGATCGTGGGTGGAAGAAGCCAGGATTTTTCCGGGTATACGTTAAACCGTGCATTTCAGAGTTACAGACAGCCGGGGAGTGCCATTAAGCCGCTCACGGTCTATACACCTTCTTTTGAACGCGGTTATACGCCGGATTCGGTAGTTAAAGATGAGCCGATCGAGGACGGTCCAAGAAATGCAAACGGATCTTATTTAGGACAGATCACAGTACGGACTGCAGTGGAAAAGTCTGTCAATACGATCGCATGGAAATTATATGAGGAGCTGACACCGGAAGTAGGTCTTTCTTATCTTGAAAACATGAATTTTGCAAAACTTGATGCCAATGATTACAGACCGGCAACGGCGCTTGGCGGTTTTACAAATGGTGTGTCTGCGCTAGAGATGGCATCCGGTTACGCAGCGATTGAAAATGATGGAAATTACCGGACACCGACCTGTATCGTTAAGATATTAGACGCGGATGGCAATGAAGTTTATGCATCTGAACAGACGGAGGAGGCTGTGTATAAACAGAACGCAGCGCGCATGATGACAGATGTTTTAAAAGGTGTTATCACAAGCGGAACGGCACATGGACTCGGACTTGGCAGTATGCCATCAGCTGGAAAAACAGGTACATCCAACGATCAGAAAGATGGATGGTTCGTAGGCTATACGAGATATTATACAACCAGCGTGTGGGTGGGGTATGATATGCCGAAAAAACTTGACAAACTCATGGGATCAACTTATCCGGGTACGATCTGGCAGAAGTTTATGTTAAAGGCGCATGAAGGGCTTTCCCCGATGGAGTTTCTGCCATATGCGCAGGTGTCGGATGAGGTTCATGTATTCCGTCAGGAAGATACGGAAGAAAATCCGGATCAGAACGTGGATGAAAATGCCGGACAGGAGCAGCAGGCGGATGACCAGCAGCCACAAGACCAACAGCCACAGGAGCAGCAGCCACAGGATCAACAGCAGCAACAGGAACAGCAGCAACAACAAGACCAACAGCCACAGAACCAGCAGCCACAGGATCAACAGCCACAGGATCAACAGCAGCCACAGGATCAACAGCAGCAACAGGAACAGCAGCAACAAGATCAACAGCAACAACAAGACCAGCAACAGGAACAGCAACCGCAGAATCAACAGCAGCAACAAGATCAGCAACAACAGCAGGAGCAACCAAATCAGCAGTCACAGGAACAGCGGCCACAGGAACAGCAGCAACAGAATCAGTAGCAGACAGATATAACAGTCCTGACAGAATATTGTGAGGTCAGAAATACCCCTTGGAATTGGCAGGTATCCGGAAGCCTGGATACGTATCAAAGATCCATAAGGGGTATTTTTTTTGTAAATGCTAAAAATAGTGCACCATTTTAAAAATCAGGTATCTGTTTTATACCCTATGCGGATGGTAACATAAAAGCATCTTAAGAAACGAACCAAATGGGAGGGTTTTAATCATGAAGAAAAAAATTGTTACATCAATTCTTGCAGCAGCAATGTTAGTTTCCATGGCAGCCGGATGTGGAAACAACACAGCAGACACCAGTACAGGTACAGATAATTCCGCAGGAACAAAGACAGAGAGTCAGGCAGCGGGAACGGAAAACAAATCAGATGCAGCAGATACAGCCGATTCCGGAGAAGCAGTTACTTTAAGATTATTCTCCAATCTGCCGGATCGAAAGAACGGACAGGGACTTGTAGAGCAGACGATCATTGATGAGTACATGGCTGAAAATCCAAATGTAACGATTGAGGTTGAGGCACTTGATGAAGAGTCTTACAAGACAAAATTTAAAGCATATGCGATGAACGGCATGCCGGACGTTGTAAGCATCTGGGGACAGCCATCTTTCTTAGATGAAGTCCTTGATTCCGGTGTTCTTGCTGAGTTAAATGAGAGTGACTATTCTGATTATGGATTTGTATCCGGTTCACTGGATGGATTTAAGAAGGACGGAAAATTATACGGACTTCCAAGAAATACAGACATCATGGTTTTCTATTACAACCAGAAAATGTTTGAGGACAATGGCTGGGAAGTACCGACCACTTATGATGAACTGCTTGACCTTGGTAATAAGATCAATGCAGCAGGAATCGTTCCGGTAGCAATGGATGGTGGTGACGGCTGGGTACTTGCATGTTACATGCAGGATCTGATGGTACGTTTAGAGCAGACACCGGCAGCAAAAGTTTCCGATGCGATCGCAAATGCAAACTTCCAGGATGAACTGTTCACCAATGCAGCACAGTTATTGCAGGATACTGCAGCTTCCGGATTATTCCAGACAGGATTTGATTCCCAGGATTATGGTACGGCACAGAACCTGTTTACAAACGGTCAGGCAGCAATGTTTTACATGGGAAGCTGGGAAACATCTATGGCATTAAATGAGGATATTCCAGAGGATGTCCGTGAAAATATCAGAGCATTTGTAATGCCATCCGTAGACGGTGGAAAAGGAACACAGACAGACTTAGCAGCATGGAACGGCGGTGGATATGCAATTTCTTCTGAATCAGAGCAGAAAGAAGAGGCTGTTAAATTCTTAAATTATATGTATCAGCCGGATAAATTATCCAAATACGGCTGGGAAGATGGTGTCGGACTTTCAGCACAGGATCAGAGTGCTTATTTAACAGGCAGCGAGACAGAACTTCAGCTTCAGATCATGGATCTGTTAAAGAACGCAACCAATATTTCCGGAACACCGATCAACGACTGTGGTTCCTCCACATTTAAGACAATGATCGAGACAGATATCCAGAGCCTGTCAAACGGAACACAAAGCGTCAGCGATTTTCTTGCAACATTGGAAAAAGCTTGTGAATAATCAATGAAAAAGGGGCTGCTGCAATGTGAGCTGAAAGTGGTAACATGCAGCAGCCTTTTTATAAAAAGGAGCCAATATGAAAAATTTGTACAGTAATAAAATGGTGATTTTCAGTCTGATCCTGCCGGGTATCCTTGTATTTTTATTCGCAATTTTAGCACCGATCTGTTTAAGTGTTTATTATGGTTTTACGGATTATTCCGGTATGGGGACAGCAAAATTCATTGGGATGAAAAATTACATAGACCTGATGCACGACAAATCATTTGGCAGGTCATTACTTAACTCATTGCTGCTTGCAATCGGATTTATCTGCATCCAGCACCCGATCGCAATCGTGGTAGCAGCAGTACTTGATAAACTGCAGGGAAAAGCAGAAGGATTTTTCCGCTGCGTATATTTTATACCGAACGTTATTTCCGTGGCAGTCATTGCCTATCTTTGGAAATTTATATACAATCCGGATTTCGGACTGCTCAACAATATTTTAAAAATTTTTGGCTATCAGGGAAAAGTCAATTGGTTTTCTCAGGAAAACGCGATATGGTCAGTGCTGATCGTACTGATCTGGCATGGATTTGGATGGGGCATGCTCATTTATTACACTGGAATTAAAAATATCGATCCGGTGCTCTACGAGGCAGCATCCATCGATGGTGCAGACTGGAAAACAACATTTTTCAAGATCACACTGCCGCTCATGAAACCGGTCATCCAGATCAATGTGACAATGGCGATCATTTCCGCATTAAAACAGATGGAGACGGTTTATCTATTGACAAACGGCGGACCTGGCGATTCTACGCAGTTTGCAGCTAACTATCTGTATCAGCAGGCATTTAAGTCATTCCGGTATGGATATGGTAATGCCATCGGTGTTGTATTCATCATCATATGTATTCTTGTAACTGTTGGGCTTAATACGATTTTCCGTGACAAGAATACGGATTAGGAGGTGCATGATGAAAGTTAGTCAGAAAATAGGCAAGGTACTGCTCTGGGCCATTTTAATATTTGTGGCAGTCATTCAGATATTCCCTTTGATATGGCTTTTGGATTTTTCACTTGCGAGCAGTACGGAGATGTTTACGAACGGTCTTTTGATCATTCCGGAAAAAATACAGTGGGGAAATTATGTAACAGCATTTGTAGACGGACATTTCCTGCTCTACTTAAAAAACAGTATTGTGATCAACACTCTTGCAGTATTGCTGGTAATCATCATTTCCATTATGGCTGCATATGCGATCCGCAGAATGCGCTGGAAACTGAGCGGATTTGTAAAAACACTTTTACTGCTCGGTATGATGATCCCGATCCATGCGACACTGCTTCCGAACTATAAGATTTATAACGCAGTCGGACTTACCGATACGATCTGGGCGCTTCTGATCCCATATGTGGCTTTTTCGCTGCCGCAGGGACTGTTCTTAATGACCGGGTTTATTGATTCAATCCCGTGGGAGTTAGAGGAAGTAGCAGTCATGGATGGCTGCAGCATTTACCGTATCGTGTTCCAGATCATTACGCCGATGTTAAAACCATCGATCGCAACCGTTGCGATCATGACGTTTTTAAATAACTGGAATGAATTTATCATGGCAAGTACTTATTTAAGCAAACCTACATGGAAGACACTTCCGTTCTCCGTATTAGAGTTTACCGGACAGTATTCTTCAAATTATGCGGTACAGTTTGCAGTAATGGCACTTACCGCGGCACCGGCAGTTATTGTTTACATTATTTTAAATAAACACATCACAAAAGGTGTTGCAATGGGAGCTGTAAAAGGCTGATATGCAGACGCAAATGAAGATTATCATGTGGAAGGAATGAGTGTGATATGAGACAGAAAATTCGAAATATGAATATCCGGAAAAAACTGGTATTTTACAGTTACCTCATTATCACACCCATCCTCCTTCTGATCAGCAGTATCATGTTTGTCAGAAATTACAGAAAAAATGTAAAAGAGGAACAGGAGCAGTACCTAAAAAGTGTCGAAAATCTTTCCGAAGGGATTGACACTATGTTAAATGGTCTGTCAGAACTCGGAACATATATCTGTATCAATCAGGATATTCTGGATATTCTCGCAGAACAGGATTCCGGGAAATTAAACATGGATTCCCAGTTATGGGTCCATGAGGCACCGATGCGTACCATTGAGGATATGATCGCATTGAGCGGACAGATCAAGACACTGGCAATTTATCCGGAAAACGGAGTCAGACCATATCTGCGTTGTATGGATGCAACGGCATATCTTGATGATATTGGAACAGTACGGTTACAGGATACCTATCAGACGGCACTAAAAAAACGCGGAAAAATGTTTTTCCGGTCTGTCGGAAAAGGAAGCAGCGATACTTATCAGGCAAACCGTACTGAAAAAATCGTCATGTACCGGGAAATCTATAACCTTTCAAAAACAAAACCGTTAGGTTATCTGGTGGTCGGTGCAGATAAACAAAAATATACGCAGTTATGCGAAAATTCCCTGCCGATCAAGTCGGCAGGGCTTGTTGTAGTCAATGAAGAAGGAGTGGAACTGTTGCGGGCCGGAAATATTGATGAAGATGCTCTGCGTGATGTCATGGAAGAAAAATGTACGCCTGAAAATGTGGAAGATCATTTTATTTATACGTATAAAAGTAAAGAAACCGGAACAACCGTCTATGAGATGATCCATAAAGATGATGTGAGAAGTCAGATTTGGGATATTGCAGCAGGGCCGCTCGCACTGCTTGCCGGTTTCTTTTTAGGGCTGTATCCGATCCTTGCCCTGGTTTCTGATATTGTATCAAAACCATTAAAGAAACTCTGCAAAGCAATGGAGTCCTTTGAGCAGGGGGATTTCTCACAGAAAGTGGAAGTGATGACCGGAGACGAAGTCGGAGAGGCGGCAGCCTGCTTTAACCAGATGGTTGAAGCAATCCATGAGCTGATCAATACCAATTATGTTATGGCATTAAAAGAAAAGGAAAGTGAATTAAATGCCCTGCAGGCACAGATCAATCCGCATTTTCTTTATAATACTTTAGATTCGCTGTACTGGCAGGCAGTGAATGAAGGAGATGAAGGGATTGCGGATGACATTATAGCGTTGTCAAATCTGTTTCGTCTGGTGCTTGGTCAGGGAAGAGGAATCATCAGTGTTGAAAATGAAAAATCATTGGTCGAGCAGTATCTGCATCTTCAGAAAATGCGTTTTTCCGATAATCTGGAATACAAAGTTGAGATGTCAGATGAAATCCTGGAACGAAAAATACCAAAGCTGATCTTACAGCCGTTTGTGGAAAATGCAGTGGTACATGGATACGAAAAGACCGGAGAACGCTGTCTGGTCAGTGTGATGGGATGGCATGAGGACAACTGGCTTATATTTAAGATCAGTGACGACGGAACCGGTATGACAGAGACACAGTTAAAGGAAATCTGGGAAGTACCGGATGAAAAGCGCTATGCAGGCCAGAGGATCGGGCGTTATGCGATCCGCAATGTAAAAGAAAGACTGGATCTGATGTATCATTCAAATTTTGTATTGGAAATTGAGAGCAAACAGGGAAAAGGAACCTGTGTGACGATAAAGATTCCATGGAATATCTGATTCCACAGTGAGAAAAATACGAAAGAACGGAGGTTTTGTAATGGGAATTAAATTACTGATCGCAGATGATGAAGATGTTGTGAGAAATGGCATTACAAAATATATCCAGCTTCATACCGACCGCTATGAAAAAATTTATGGTGCAAAAAACGGACAGGAAGCACTGGACTTTATTTTTCGTTACCGACCGGACATTATGCTGCTTGATGTACAGATGCCAGTGATGAATGGCATAGAAGTCATGCAGGCGGCACACCGCGGGGGAGTTTTGCCAAACACGATTATTTTAAGCGGTTATGATGAATTTCGTTATGCGCAGCAGGCGGTGCGGTTCGGGGCGCGTGAGTATATGTTAAAGCCGAGCCGTTCTTCTGATATTTTAAAAAAGATCAATGAACTGGCGGATGATGTATTTGGACCGGAAAATGAGGAACCGCCTGTGATCATCCAGAAAAACCAGCTGGTAGAACTGGCAAAAGAATATATGGATGAACATTATTTTGAAAACCTGTCGTTAAACGATATTGCAGGAAAAATCGGAATCAGTCCGGCATACCTTTCGAGCCTGTTTTCACAGCAGGCGGGTATCACGCTGATCGATTATCTGAATGAGGTGCGGATCGACCATGCCTGTGTCTATCTGGAACAGAATTTTTTCAAAACTTATGAGATCGCTTACAAGGTGGGATTCCGGGATGAAAAGTACTTTTCCAAGGTATTCCGCAAGGTCATGGAGATGTCTCCGTCGGAATATAAAAAGAGGAGTAAATATGGATACAAGAAACCCTTGATGAAGGCTTGACATACAAAATTGGAAACGTTATCATTAGCTTAATATGAGCAAAAACAATAGCGTGGCAGGCGTTTTGCTGCGAAAATACTGGAGGATTGAAAATGAAAAAGTATGCATTTGGAATTGATGTTGGGGGAACTACCTGTAAGATTGGATTTTTTGAGACAAGCGGAAAGCTGATCGATAAATGGGAGATCAAGACCAATACTGAAAATAACGGAGCAGCGATCCTGTCTGATATTGCACAGGCAGTGGATAATAAACTGGCGCAGGAAGGCATCAGTAAAGATGATGTACAGGGTGTTGGAATCGGTGTTCCAGGACCGGTTAAGAGTAATGGTGTGGTAAACCGCTGTGTAAACTTAGGCTGGGGCATTGTTAACGTTGAGGAAGAGCTCGGAAATCTGACAGGTCTGAAAGTCAAAGCAGGAAATGATGCGAACGTTGCAGCTTTAGGAGAGATGTGGCAGGGTGCAGCAAAAGGCTGTAAAGACGTTATCATGGTAACACTTGGAACCGGTGTCGGCGGCGGTATCATCGTAGATGGAAAAGTCGTTGCAGGATTTAATGGTGCAGGCGGTGAGATCGGACATATCACCGTAAATCATGATGAGATCGAGGCATGTACCTGTGGACAGTACGGCTGCTTAGAGCAGTATACTTCCGCAACCGGTATCGTTCGTGTGGCAAAGAGAAAACTTGCTAAGACCAACGATGAGACAAGCCTTAGAAACTTCCCGGAACTGACTGCAAAAGATGTGTTTGATGAGGCTAAGAGCGGAGATGCAGTGGCACTTGGTTTAGTGGATGAAGTCTGCGGAATCTTAGGATCTACCTTATCTAATATTGCATGTGTGGTTAATCCGGAAGTTGTTGTTATCGGTGGCGGTGTTTCCAAAGCAGGAAGTATCCTGATCGAGAGCATCCAGAAGCATTTTGTGGAGACATCCTTCCATGCCTGCCGCAATACAAAGTTTGTAATTGCAGGACTTGGTAATGATGCCGGAATGTATGGATGTGTGCAGATGCTGTTGGATTAATATATAAATAATTACATATTATTTATTCTGGCTTCGGAATTTCCCTGGTGTGGTATGGTAATACTTATGAAAAAGTTCACAAAAATAACTGGTATTTGAAAACCCACACATATATGCTATTTCGGTAACGGACATTGACGTGTTCCGGAGAAGAAAAATAGATTTTTCTAAACGATAACGGTTTAGATATATCATAGGGGAAGTATTTAAATACCTTTGAAATAGTGAAGTGCATTTTGTTTTACAGCAGTTTCCGGCAGAGGAAATATCTTTCAGCAGAAGTTTTTCCGGATAGTTTTTTTGCACATATCCGATCATCGCAGTCAGAGCCAGTATATCCTCTGTATTTTTATCGTAGTCTGGGAAGAAGTTCATATTTTCAGAAAGCAGCCGGAAAATATGAACAGACTTTTCCAGAATAATAAATGGTTGAATCTTAGTTATATTATTTTCATAGAGAATTTTAAGATCATGAAGAATAGTGTTTTGCCATTGAATAGACGGATTCAATTTCTGATAAGGGAAATGGCTGTTTTGTATCAGAGGATCTAAATAATTTTGTATAAAATAAGTATTTACAGAAAGAAGCTGTGGAGAGAGCAGAATACAGATAAAGAGACACTCTGCATGGGTATCGGAATAACCATAATGGAAGCAGCGGCTGTTGACGAAAATTCCCTCTCCGGTCTGTAATAAAATTTTCTGCCCATTGATATCATAAGCCATTTGTCCATCCAAAATCAGAATAAATTCAAGATCGTCATGCCAGTGGCTGACAGCACGAAAATCAGGATAGCTTGACAGCTGTCCTTTTTTGATATATGCAGGGAAGTCCGGATTGTTATATTATTATGGCTGATTCTGGTATGAAAATCAATGGAAATTGTTTATTACAGAAAATATAAATGGTTAAAAAATTTAACAGAAACGGAGAAGAAAAAAATGGACATGAAAAAAAGAAGAGATATGCAGCTTGCATATATTTCAGATGAGGCTGTTATGGAGGAACAGGTAAAATGCAGAAAAATCCTGCAAAAACTTAACTTTGCAGATCGTTCCGATTTTGATGAAATTGCAAAAACTGTAAAAGAACTTCTGGGAAAATCAGATGGTGCATGGATCAATCCGCCTTTTTATTGTGATTATGGTTCACATATCGAGGTAGGTAAAAATTTCTTTGCAAATTATAACTGTACGATTATAGATGTGGCAAAGGTAAAAATAGGTGATAACTGTCAGATGGCGCCGAATGTAGCTATTTATACGGCGGGGCATCCAATTTATCCTGATACCCGCAATTCTGCTTTTGAATATGGAAAAGAAGTTACCATCGGGGACAATGTCTGGCTGGGAGGAAATACAGTCGTCTGTCCGGGAGTACATATTGGAGATAATGTGGTAATTGGTGCAGGAAGTGTTGTTACAAAAGATATCCCGGACTGGTCGATCGCCGCGGGAAATCCATGCCGTGTTATCCGTAAAATAACAGAAGAGGATAAAAGAAAATTGTTTCATGACGAAGAGATTGATGATGAAGCATGGGAGATGATATGTGCACAGAAGGAAAAATAAAATGACGGTGCGGGAGCATAACTTTCGTTGATAAAAGAAAAAGCCTGCGTGTACGAAATGTGTATATATTGCATTTCGTACACGCAGGCAAAAAAGTAGTTGTTGTGGAACAAAATAAAACAATGTTACGATTCCACGGCATTCTGTTTTACGCGTGCCATTGCTTTTGCAACCGGCGGGATACTGATGATAATTAAGGTAATGACTGCCTCCGGTACTAAGTAAGAAGCCTGATATCCCAATGAATAAAGTACCGGGTTCATACCTTCTGGTGCATAGGATGCGAAAAATACAACACCTGAGATCGTAGCGAATATAAAGCGTCCGATCACGCCGACGATATATCCGATCTGAAGTCCCCATTTTTTCTTATTGAAAAATCCTGCAAGACCAAGTGCACCAAATGCAAGCGGGTAGTCAAGCAGCATTTGTGGAATGGTATAAAAAATCGGTTCGGTGACAAACTGTACCAGACCGTATGCCACGGCTGTCATGATCCCGACATAAGGACCGTACCAGTATGCGATCAAAACAATAAAAAGCATGGAAAGTAATGTGACAGAGCCGCCCATCGGCATTTCAAACAGTTTGATCATGGAACATACCACGGCAAGTGCGATGGCAACGGCAGAGTAAACGAGCTGTTTGGTTGTTAAGGCTGCCTTGCGGCTTGCATTTTTCTGACGTACGATTGCTGCGATGATGAGCAGTAATGCGATGATAACGACAACGATCACGATTCCGGTCACAGTAAGGTGTACGGAGCCGTCTCCCCAGGCGCCTTCCGGTGTAGCAAAAAAGTTATTCATAAATCCTCCTTGTTTGATTCTGGTATCAAAAGGTGGTTTTCAATTTTTGGCTGTCAAGTTGCACAAAGTCGGATCTATTTTGTTCCGTTGTCCGAAAATAAGAAAAACTAAGTATGCCTGATTTAGATTTTCCAGGAGTGACGTGTACGTCTTAAACGTCCCGTCCATGGGACGTTAAGACTTTTGCTGCCATCCATGGCAGCAAAACACTATGCATTAACAGGCATACTAAGATTTTCTAATTTTCTCCCAAAGTCACAAAACGAGTCCCAACTTTGTGCAATTTGACAATCGCTAAGTTGTGAGCCACCTTTTGACACTAGAATCCTAATTCATGATAATAGAATGTTCGCGGAGCGTACATTCTATTGTATACAAACACGGGGGATTGTTTCTTACCAGAATAAAGTAAATGAAAACGCTTTCTTACGCCGGTATTATCCGGGTCAAGTAATAAGGGTCGATGAAATCATCTCTCAGCACGTTGTAGATACCATGTGGTATAAACAGCACCCCTAGCATTTGTATGGAACGTTTCACACTATAGCAATTAATGATGAAAAAGTCAAATGTTGACAAAAAAAGCAACAAAAAATATAATGTCAAAAATGTAGAAACAACTTGCGGAGGATGAAAGACATGAAAAAAATTTATCAGAAACTGGCACTGACAGGCGTGCTTGCAGCACTGCTTCTTTCAGCTGGCTGCGGGGGAGCAAAGGAAACTTCCGCAAATGAAACGGCAGGGGATGTGCAGGCTGTTGGGCAGAAAACAGAAAGCACAGCGGATGCAGAGCAGACGGAATTGTATACAGAGACATTGGAAGCAGATACCGGGGCATTAGAAACAAATATTGAGGCGCAGACACAGGGTTATACGTTCACCGATGATCTTGGACGTGAGGTGACAGTGAAATCTGCAGATCGTGTGGCAGCGCTGATCGGTAGTTTCACAGATGTATGGATGTTAGCAGGCGGAAATGTTGTTGCAGCAGCAAATGATTCCTGGGAGAGCCTTGGTTTAGAACTTGATGAGAGTGTGGTAAATCTTGGAAGCATTTTGGAGCCGGATGTCGAGCAGCTCATTGCAGCGGAGCCGGATCTTGTGATCGCAAGTGCAAATACGGATGCGGATGTTGCATTGGAGGAAACACTGACAAAGGCAGGAATTACCGTTGCCTATTTTGACGTCGCGAATTTTGATGATTATTTAAACATGCTTTCCATCTGTACACAGATTACCGGCAGAGATGATCTCTATCAGAAAAATGGTCTGGATGTGCAGAAAGAAGTGGAAGAAATGAAGCAGAGAGCGGACGGCAGTAATCCGACTGTATTATTCCTTCGGGCAGCATCAAGCAATGTAAAGGCAAAGGGCAGTGACGGAAATGTCTGCGGAGAAATGTTAGCAGACCTTGGCTGTGTGAATATTGCAGACAGTGACGAGAGTCTGTTGGATGATCTTAGCATGGAGGCGATCATTGCGGCTGATCCGCAGTATATTTTTGTGACGATTCAGGGAAATGACAGTGATGCCGCTATGAAAAATGTAGAAGAACTTCTGACCTCTAATCCGGCATGGGCATCTTTGACTGCCGTGAAAAATGATCATTATTATATCCTTGATAAGCGCTTATTTAACTTAAAACCGAATGCAAAATGGGGAGAGGCTTATAAGCAGCTGGCAGATATTTTATACCCGGAGATGAAGTAAGAAAGGTTCGGTTTGAAAATGGCATATTTTCCGTTTTTTATTGATATAGAAAATAAAAAAGGTCTGATCGTGGGCGGCGGCAGGATTGCAGCACACAAGGCAGAAAAGATGAAGCCGTTCGGTGCAAAGATTATCATAATAGCACCTGATATCATGGAAAAATTAAAACAGGATCCGGTATTTTTGTGCGAGGAGCGTGCATTTGTGCCGGAAGACATCGAGGGCTGTGCATTTGTCATTGCGGCAACCGATGACAGAGAATTAAACCACAGGATCAGTGCATTGTGTCAGGAAAAAGGGATTTTAATCAATGTGGTGGATGACAAAGATTACTGCGTTTTTCTATTTCCATCCCTTGTGAAAGAGGGAAAACTGACCGCTGGAATCTCCACTGCAGGAGCCAGCCCGCAGATTGCGGCAGAATTAAGAAGCCACATAGCGAGAGAACTGCCGAATCAGATGGAAGAGATCCTTGATTATTTAGAATCGATCCGTGAACCTGCAAAAAAATTGATTGCAGATGACAGGATCAGAGCAAGATTTTTAAAAGAGACGGCACAGCTTTGCATGGATGAAAACCGTGTGCCGGATGAGAAAGAAACGATGCAGCGGATCAGAGATTATTGCCAGAGTGCGGAACAGACTGGATTGGAAAAAATTGTTAGTCTAGGCATGGTAACGCTCGTCGGTGCGGGCTGCGGTGCGTATGACCTGATCACACTGCGCGGTTTAAATGCAATACGGAGAGCCGAGGTGCTTGTCTATGACGATCTGATCGATACGCGTCTGTTAGACCACGCTTCGGAGAGCTGTGAAAGAATTTATGTCGGGAAACGGATCGGTGTACATAGCAGGGAACAGGAAGAAATCAATGCGATCCTGATCGAACATGCGAAGAAAGGCAAACGCGTGGTGCGCTTAAAAGGCGGAGATCCGTTTGTTTTCGGCAGAGGCAGTGAGGAAATGGAAGCGTTAAAGGCGAGAGGAATCCCGGTGACAGAAGTGCCGGGAATCACATCTGCCATTGCGGTTCCGGCGGCAGCAGGAATCCCGGTAACACACCGTGGAAAAAGCCGCAGTTTTCATGTGGTGACGGCACATACGAAAGGTACTGCCGACAGTCTGCCGGAAGGATTAAAAGAACTTGTGGCAGTGGAAGGTACGCTTGTATTTCTGATGGGAATGCACCAGCTTTCAAAACTGGCCGGACGGCTGATGGAGTATGGAAAATCTCCGGAAACACCGGCAGCAGTGGTGCAGGGAAATTTTGATGGAAAAACGGTAAGTGTGCGAGGAACACTTTTTGATATTGGAGAAAAAGTAAAAGAATCCGGGATGCAGTCTCCGGCGGTTATTGTGATCGGGGAGACGGCAGGAATGGAGTTGTAATTAAAAAAAAGAGGAAGCATACTGCAGTGAATGGATCACATTTAAAGCAGAGTGTGCTTCCTCTTTGTATATTATCTGATTAGATGGAAACAACATGAACTGTGTTTCCGTGATCTCGTGCCAGATGTTGTGATCTTTCAGGCAGGTGTAAATTTCCTGTTTGTTCATGTCGGGTTCCTTTTTTGTGAATGTATTTGTTCATATTAAACCATAAATACACGTCAAAGGCAATCGTTGCTATTGCCGGCAACGTCTGCTAAAATGATTTCAATATGAGAAAAAGGCAGGTAGTATTTGTGAGGGCAGAAGAAGTAATACAGGCGGTTGCAGAACTTTGCAGGCATTTTTCGGCGGTGGAGGTGATCTTATTTGGCTCCAGAGCGAAAGGAACAGCACGGGAGAGAAGTGACATTGATGTTGCCGTGTCCGGTGTGAAGGATTTTGATGCACTTGCAGAACAAATAGAAGAATTGCCGACACTGTACAATATAGATCTGGTAAATATGGATACCTGTAAGAATCAGTTATTGTTGGAGGATATCAGACAATATGGACGAAAAATTTGAAAAACGCTATAGATCTTTTTGTAATTCACTGGATGCACTTGAAGAAGCAAAACAGCGGGATCTTTCGGATTCTTTTGTATTGAGTGGAACCAGTGCAAAATTTAGCATCACATTTGATCTGTCATGGAAAGTTATGAAAGATATACTGATAGAATATTATGCGATGACAGGCTTTATTGCGGGTTCGCCGCGTGAAGTGCTCAAAACATCCTATAAAGCGGAGCTAATTTCAGATGATGCATGGATGGAAATGTTAAAGGTAAGGAATCAGCTTGCGCATGACTACGATTGTGAAATTGTCAAGCATTATTGCAAAACGATCGTGGAACAATATATTGACCTATTTTATGAATTTAAAAGGAAAGTAGAACAGTTGTTACATGCAGTTGGGTAAACTCTGTCATTAACCCTGCGTTTTGCGGTGTAACTTACGGCAGGGATCTTGTAGATCAAAGTGTTGGCGAGATGAACCGGATTGAAAGCTTTTGCTTCAATGCCATAGTGAGCGAGCAGTGATGTTAAAAGTTTTTCTTTCTCGGACTCATCTGCCATTCCGGTGTCAGATCCCCAAGTGTTACCACACGGTTATTTGCATAATCCATGGATTTTTGGTTCAAAATAATGTTATCTCTCATGCGGTAAGTATAACATAAAACCGGAGAATTTACAGCAATTCTGCAACCCGTTCTTCCACAACAGCCATATCAGTGGTAGGTTCAAACCGTTCTACCACATTTCCATCCCGGTCGATCAGAAACTTTGTAAAGTTCCACTTGATATCAGGGGTGTTACGGAAATCCGGCTGGGTACGGTATAATCCACTTTCGAGCAGCGGGGTGAGAGGGTGGTTTGGATCAAATCCTGCATCCTGATATTTTTCATACAGATCCTGCAGATCATCGTACTACGGGGTAAATCCACAGCGGGTAGCCGTGTTTACAACAAGAACGACCTTCCCCCTTGTAGTCATCCATTTTCACAACATTGCATCTTGCATCCTCTGCTTCATAATCATAAAAATTCATAGTAATCTCCTTTCTTGCGCTGTTTTTTGCGCATCTCAAGTTTGTGTGTAAGCACAAATCTTGCGTGTGAAAAATCTTATTTTTCACACTAAAGTCTTTTTTTAAAATGAATGATTTAAAACAATTAAATTGCATACAATCAAATGTAAAATAAAAATACATCATTTTAATCTATATGTCAAGAAAAAATTAATGCAAAAAAGAGTATTACTCAAAAAAGTAATACTCTCCATCTTCATCCGTGAACCTTTTCCAGCTTGTCTGAAACACATTCTCGATCACATGCGACTGCAGGCACTCATTGGGCGTGCCCACCATGGCAATATTGCGGTTCATGACAACTAGCGTATCTGAGATGCGCACCGCCTGACTCAGATCATGTAAGATCAGAATAATCGTTTTTTCCTGTTTTTTTAATTCCTTTATCATGGCGTAAAATTCGCGCTGACCGGTCAGATCCAGGTAAGTGGTCGGCTCGTCTAACACGATGTAATCACAATCCTGCGCTAACACCATGGCAAAAAACACGCGCTGTCGGATACCGCCGGAGAGCGTGTCGACATACTGGTCGGCATACTGGCTGATGTGGGTAAATTCCATGGCACGGTTTACAATTTCAGTGTCCTCCTTTGATTTCCGGCGGGAAAATCCAAGGTAAGGAAAGCGCCCGTGTTCCACAAGCATTTTAACCGGAATAGCAGGAATGATCGTGCGGACCTGCGGGAGCAGGGAAACTTCTCTTGCACGTTCTTTCGGGGAAATTTTAAGAAAATCCTGTCCGTTTAAGAATATCTGTCCGGCGGTCACTGTGGAAGCACCGTTTAAGCACTGGACCAGAGTGGTCTTGCCACAACCGTTCGGGCCAAGGATTGTGGTGATCTCCCCGTCACGGAAAGTTAATGAGATGTCGTTTAAGATCGGCGTGTGCTGACAGGAAACGGAAACGTTGCGAAATTCAAGCATGGACTCTTCGCCCTCCTTTCTTTTTCAGTAACAGATACAGGAAAAACGGTCCGCCGACGAACGACATGATAATCCCGGCGGGCAGCTCAAATGGAGAGAAGATCATCCGTCCGAGCAGGTCACATAACAGTACAAAACTGCTGCCCAAAAGTGCAGAACAAGGCAAAAGAAAACGTGCATCGCTGCCAAAAAGCCGCCTGCAGATATGCGGGATGATCAGTCCGATAAAACCGAGCAGACCGGCGAAACTGACAACACATCCGGCAAGGATGCTCGCAAGGGACAAAAGCAAAAAACGGGTGAGTGAAACGCGCAGTCCAAGGGAGCGCGCGATGTCATCCCCAAGCCCGAGCAGATTTAACGGATGTGCGAGAAACAAGGAAACAAAGAATGCAATAGCAATACAGAGGCACGGCAGGATCAGCCTGCTTAGGGTAAGCCCGGAGAGGGAACCGATCAGAAAAGACGTCAGGTTCACCGTAATATCCGTATTTAAAAGTTTGATCGTGTTGATGCCTGCACTTAAAAAACTGGAGACTGTAATACCGGCAAGAATGATCGTAGTCCTTGAACTGTCTGAGAGCGCAGCCAGAAAGAAGATCAGCAGTGTGGTGAGCAGGGCGCCGCAAAACGCAAAGACCGGAAGTGCAAATGAGTTTGCCGGGAAAAAGATCATGGCGAGCATGACTGCAAAACCGGAGCCGGAATTGACACCGATCGTGCTTGGACTTGCCAGCGAATTGTTCATCACACCCTGTAAGATCACGCCCGAACAGGATAGACCGATTCCGGCAAAAAGTCCGCCGAGCACGCGTGGGATGCGCACGGTAGTGATTAAAATATAAGAAGTAGAACTGTGGTCTGCCCCGGTCAGACAATGTAAGATATCTTTGAATGCAATATTCACGCTTCCAAATAAAATGCCTGCGCAGACAGACACGAGGAGTAACATACACATCAGAAGGATGGTAATGCTTTTGTGCTTTTTCATAGGGGATTCCTTCCTGCAAAAGTCTTTTGTATTGGTTAAAAAAAGATGGCAAATTTGCTCATTATGGTATCACAGGCAGGGGAAATGCGCAATGGGTTGGTTTTCATTTAAATGTTAAGGTCACTAATAAATTTCATAGTTACTTCAAAAAAGATTACCTTTAGGTTATAATACATGTAATTGGCTCAGAGATTCTGAGCAGTTACGAAAAACCTGCAGGTGATTAGTGTGAAAAATAACATTTTTCACACGCAAGATTTGTGCTTACACATAAACTTGATATGCGAAAAATGGTGTTTTTTATGGCAAAATACAGAAAAAAATTAGAGGCTGATATCCGTTGCCCGCTTGAATACGGTCTTGCGGTCTTTGGTGGCAAATGGAAATCGCGTATTATATGTGTGCTTTCCGCCGATAAAAAACTGCGTTACAGCGAGATACGGAAAGAAATGTATAACATCACAGACGCAGTTTTAGCAGCAACGTTAAAAGATCTCATAGCCGATGGTATTGTCGACCGGAAATCATATGATGAGATACCGCCGAGAGTTGAGTATTCACTTACGGAAAAAGGAAATTCGGTTGTTCCGATATTGCAGAGTATCTGCCGGTGGTCAGATATTTTCTATAAGGAAGATGTGGAAAATGAGATGAAACAGTGCCAGAAATGTGACTATCACAGATAGGATTGTGATATGTAACTATAATAATAAGCAGTAAAACAGAAATCATAAAGGAGACAGGATAAAATGAGAATAGCAGTGACATACGAAAACGGACAGATTTTTCAGCATTTCGGACACACAGAGCAGTTTAAAGTGTACGATCTTGAGGACAACAAAATTGTTAACACACAGGTTGTGGACACAAACGGACAGGGACATGGTGCACTTGCAGGATTTCTTAATTCAACAGATATAGATGTTCTGATCTGTGGTGGCATCGGTGGAGGAGCACAGGCTGCACTTGCTGCTGCGGGAATAAAACTGTTCGGTGGAGTATCAGGTGATGCAGACGAAGCTGTAAAAGCATATCTTGAAGGCAATCTGACATACAACCCGGATGTTCACTGTACACACCACGATCATGAGGATGGTCATTCATGCGGAGAGCATCATTGTGGCGAGGACAAGCATGGCTGTGCGGGAAATCACTAACAAACATTGGCGGTAAGCCATTAACATTATGCCATTATAGATGAACAGCTTCTGAAACTTCGTACACTTGGACTTACAGAGGAAGAAGCAGAGGAAGTTATTATTCAGGAAGTTATTATTCAGAATTTTTTAAATTAACAGGCATACTAAGATTTTCTGATTTTTTCCCAAAGTCACAAAAAAAGTCCGATCTTTGTGCAATTTTTCAAGGTACTATCAATGATAGAACGATAAAAAACTTTATTTGCCCCAGCATCATCTTATCCATAAAAAAATCTGTTCTACCTGTTAGATATGAATCTGGCAAACTTGAAGTTATCGGGGCAATTTATATATTTCATAGGCAACCGGCTCACACCATTCATTCGATATCTCTTCACCAGGTACTTCAATTGCCAGATGAGAAAACCATTCATCCGGTGCGGCACCATGCCAGTGTTTCACTTCTGCTGGAATATTGATACAGTCACCAGGCTTCATTTCTGCTGCTTTTGTAAAGCTCTGTTCTTTTGCCACTGTCAAAAAATAGCGCAATAGTCTTAATTCCATATTTTTTATTCCCACAACTTCCATTTTATTCTCTTCATTATATCATTAAATAAAACGAATGCATACAATTTCAATCCTGCCCGCAAATCATATCATTCGTAATGTCCGACACCGCTTCCGGTCATCCAATCCGCAAAAATAGAAAAATAAAAAAAGTGGAAAAAACTTCTTGCAATTTATTATCTTTACTGCTATACTCAGTTAAAACATATTATTCCTATACGACAAGTAGGAAATAAAAGGAGCGATACAGTGAAATTTAATACATCTTTGCTGCACGGTGCTTTTCGGGGGGAACCGCAGACGGGAGCAACATTAACACCAATTTATCAGTCGAGTGCATTTGAACAGGAATCGGCGGAGCGTCTGGAAAAGATATTTCATAATCAGGCTCCGGGATTTTCCTATACGAGGATCAATAATCCGACCGTTGAGGCATTTGAGAAAAGGATGACTGTGTTAGAGGGCGGTAAATCAAGCGTTGCCTGTGCATCCGGAATGGCTGCAATGTTTAATGCATTTGCAAATATTTTACAGGCAGGCGATGAGATCGTATCAAGCGCGAGCCTTTATGGTGGAAGCATTGATCTTTTCCGGGATCTGGAAGCATTTGGCATCAAAACACATTATGTGGAGAATAACGATCTTGATGCATTCTGCAAGGCAACCAATGCACACACAAGACTGTATTTTGCGGAGACACTCGGAAATCCAAGACTGGATGTAACAGATATTAAGGCACTTGCAAAGCTGGCACATGAAAATGGCGTACCGCTGATCATCGACAACACGGCAGCCACTGCGTATCTGGTAAAACCGCTTTCTATGGGAGCAGACATCGTTGTGAACTCTTCTTCGAAATATATCAATGGAAACAGCAATTCCATCAGTGGAGTGATCACAGACGGCGGAACCTTTAAGTGGGATACGGAAAAATATCCAGGCATGCGTGATTTTGTAAAATTCGGACCGTTTGCATATACAGCAAAGCTCAGAAACGGACTGTTCCGCAACACCGGAGCCTGTCTTTCGCCGCAAAATGCATTTTTAAACAGCATTGGGCTTGAGACATTGGGACTTCGCATGGAGCGTATCTGCGACAATGCAATGCAGCTTGCGGCTTATATCGAAGAAAATTATAAAGATATCACAGTAAATTATGCAGGACTGAAATCAAGCAGCTGGCATGAAATTGCAGCAAGCCAGTTTGACGGTCACTACGGCGGCATCTTTACCTTAAGGCTTGGCAGCAAGGAGCGGGCATTTGCATTTATCAATGCATTAAAATATCCGCTTAAGGTATCGAACATCGGTGATACCAAATCGCTTGTCATTCATCCGGAATCGACCATCAGCGTACACAGTACAGAGGAAGAAAAGCGGGCAGGCGGTGTATTTGATGATCTGGTGCGCATCAGCGTCGGAATCGAGGATATAGATGATCTGATCTGGGATTTTAAACAGGCGATTGAGAGCCTTTCCTGAAAAATATATCGAATTTTACAGTAACACTTTAAAACGGGCACTTTAATGTGTTACAATAGAAAAGCACAGTAAAATACTAGGATATAAAACAGAAAAGATAAGGAGTGTAAAGATGGCGGGAGTCGATTATGCAGCATTAAAAAAAGGTGGATTCATGAGACAGAAGCAGAAAGGATTTTTCTCACTCAGAATCCAGGTAGTCGGAGGTAATCTGACAGCAGAAAATATTAAGACTGTGGCTGAGGTTGCAGAAAAGTATGGCAAAGGTTATGTACATATGACCTCAAGACAGGGAATCGAGATTCCATTTGTCAATTTTGAAAATATCGAGGAAGTAAAGGCAGAACTTGCAAAAGGCGGTGTGAAACCGGGTGTCTGTGGGCCGAGAGTCCGTACCGTTACAGCCTGTCAGGGATCAGAGATCTGTCCAAGCGGATGTATTGATACCTACTCACTGGCACAGGAATTAGATGAACATTATTTTGGACGTGAGCTTCCTCACAAATTTAAATTTGGTGTGACCGGATGCCAGAATAACTGCTTAAAGGCAGAGGAAAATGATATCGGAATCAAAGGCGGCATGGAAGTTTCCTGGGTTGAGGATAAATGTATCGGCTGCGGTGTCTGCGAAAAGGCGTGCCGTCAGGGTGCAATCAAATGTGAAGGAAACAAAGTGACGATCAACCGCGATCAGTGTAACTACTGTGGCCGCTGCGTGAAGTCCTGTCCGACGGATGCGTGGGAAGGAAACAGCGGATATCTGGTTTCCTTCGGTGGATTGTTCGGAAATCAGATCTACAAAGGAGAGCAGCTTCTCCCGATCGTACATGACAAAGAGACACTGTTCCGCGTCACCGATGCAGCGATCGACTTTTTCAGAGATCATGCAAATCCGGGCGAGCGTTTCCGCCTGACGTTACAGCGCGTCGGCGAGGAAGAGTTCCGCAAGAAGATCAAAGAAGCCTACGAGGGAAAGTAAGGATTTCGGGCAGAAAAACATGCATGCAGGAAAAAATTGTATATAAAAACAAATAGATATGTCACAAAAAAATATGCATGCAAGAACAAATAAGCATGTAAACAAATAGATGCAGCAAAAGCATGCATACAGAAAACAATCTGGAGCAATCAAAAATACAGCATATATAATAAGAAGAAACAGGAGGGAAGAAATGGAAATCGCAGGAATTGCAATCGACGAAACAGTAGATATTACCGATAAAGTATGCCCGCTCACTTTCGTAAAAGCAAAGGTAGCGCTGGAGGAATTAGATGATGGCGAAGTCATTGCCATCCGCATGAACGATGGTGAGCCGGTACAGAACGTACCGCGCAGTGTCAAGGAAGAGGGACATCAGATCTTAAAACTGGTGGACAATGAAGATGGAACTTATAACCTGATCGTCCGCAAGGTAGAGGGATAGGAGGAATCATGGCACAGCGAATCAATAAAGACAATTTTGAAGAAAAAGTCCTGAAAAGTCCGCTGCCGGTTCTGGTAGATTTTTATTCGGACAGTTGTATTCCGTGCAAGCAGTTATCACCGGTGCTTGGGGATATCGAGGACGAACGCGAAGACACACTTTCCGTATACAAAGTCAATGTCAATTATGACATGGAGCTTGCAGAAAAGTATGATGTCATGGGTGTACCGGCACTGCGGTTGTTTGTGCAGGGCGAAGTCAAAGCAGAGAGAGCCGGTGCAGCAGGAAAAGCAGATATCGAAGTCTGGATTGACGAAGCATTGAACGCATAAACTTTACATTGATGGCGTTAAAAAAGCAGTTTAGATTATTTTGCATACGCAGAAAAATAATGCAAAATAAAGATGAGAAAAATAGCGGGTAGAAAAAAATTTCCGCGGAAAAGAGGAGAAATATGCAGATCACAGTAGCAGGAAACAAAAAAGAAGTAAAAGATGATTTGAAGTTGACAGAACTGTTTGAGTTAGAGCAGGTGGAGACACCAGAGTATGTTACCGTTTCCATCAATGAGGAATTTGTTCCATCTGACCAGGTGCAGTCAACGGTATTAAAAGATGGTGACAACGTAGAATTTTTATATTTCATGGGAGGAGGCAGCTATGGCATTAACAGATGAGCAGATTGAGCGTTACTCAAGACATATTATTTTAAAAGAAGTCGGCGCAAAGGGACAGAAAAAACTTTTAAATGCAAAAGTTCTGATTATCGGAGCAGGCGGACTTGGAGCACCGGCAGCAATGTATCTTGGTGCAGCAGGTGTGGGAACCATTGGTATCGTAGATGCAGATGAGGTCGATCTTTCTAATTTACAGCGTCAGATCATCCATGGCACAGCCGATATTGGAAAAGCAAAAGTAAAATCCGCAAAAGAGACGATTAATGCAATGAACCCGGATGTAACGGTAAAAACATATCGTCAGTTTGTGACAAGCGAAAACATTATGGATCTGATCGCAGATTATGATTTTATTATCGACGGAACTGATAATTTCCCGGCAAAATTTTTGATCAATGATGCCTGTGTTATGGCGAAAAAACCATTTTCCCATGCAGGAATCATCCGCTTTAAAGGACAGCTTATGACTTATGTTCCGGGAGAGGGACCATGTTACCGCTGTGTATTCAAAAATCCACCACCAAAGGATGCAGTGCCGACCTGTAAACAGGCAGGTGTCATCGGTGCCATGGGCGGTGTGATTGGAAGTTTACAGGCAATGGAAGCTATCAAATACATTCTTGGTGTAGGAAAACTTTTGACCGGTTATTTATTGACCTACGATGCGATCAACCAGGAATTTCATAAAGTGAAACTGCCATCCAATACAGATGGCTGTGCAGTATGTGGAAAGCATCCGACAATCACAGAACTGATCGATTATGAGCAGGTTGTCTGCACAGATGGTATTTAATTTAGGAGGCGCATATGCTGATTTTAAAACAGGAAGATTACAATAAGATCGTAGATCACGCAAAAAACGGACTCCCGAATGAAGCATGCGGACTGCTTGGCGGCTATGTGGAAGGGGAAAAACGTGTGGTAACAGACGTGTATCTGCTTCGCAATGTAGACGAGAGCAGGGAACATTTTTCCATGGACCCGGCAGAGCAGCTAGCAGCGATCAAAGATATCCGCCAGAAAAAAGGCGTGCTTCTCGGCAATTTTCACTCGCACCCGGAATCGCCGTCACGCCCTTCACAGGAAGATATCCGCTTAGCGTATGATCCGAAGATGAATTACCTGATCCTCTCCCTGATGAACCCGGATGAGCTGGTGCTCAATTCCTTCCATATCGAAAAAGGAGAGGTCACAAAAGAAGAGCTTGTGATCGAAGCGTAAAAATAAAATCATAGACAAAAATAAGTGTGGAAGAAAATTTTTTCACACTTATTTTTTGTTTTATGGTACCAGAGGACTAGACCGTCAATTGACATAAATGATAATGATACGCTAAGATAAAAATATTGTGAAAAATGATTTTTTTAAAAGAAAATGAGGTTGCAGCAGGCAGCTGGAGGAGTATTGCGTGAGTAAGAAAATGTTATTAGGAGTATTAGCGGCAGTGATGCTATCAGGAGAGATAAGTGCTTCCCCTGTGTTGGCACAGAATCTGTACGCAGACAGGGACGTGACAGAAATCATGGAAACAGAGGAGGATGCGGCGGAGACAGAGCATGTGTTTTCTGTGGGCAATGCACTAGAAGATAAAAATGGTTTTGTAATTGAAAATGGAGTTTTAACAGATTACAGAGGGTATGAAACAGAGATTGCGATTCCGGCAGGGGTAACTTCCATCGGTGAGTCGGCATTTGAGGGAAAAGATATTGAGAGCGTCAAAGTTCCGGATGGGGTTACTGCATTAGGATATAGAGCATTTTATCACTGTACGAAATTAAAGTCTGTGGAACTGCCAAAGACCTTACAGACGATCGCATCATATGCATTCAGAAGTTGTGAAAATTTAGAATGCATAACAGTTTCCGGTACCTCTGCGAAAAAAGGAACGGTAATGATACCGGGCAGCGTTACGGAGATGAAAGATTTTACTTTTGGCGGAAGTGATTTAATTACGGAACTGGATATAACGACTTCTACGGCAGTTATCTCTAACCGTATTGTAGATCTGCCCAATGTGAATACAGTAAAAGCCACTGGCAGTACAAAATACAAAGTCCAGGATAACATATTGTATGATAAATCAGTTGAAGATTTATACTATTTTCCGCAGGGAGGCAGCAAAACGCAGGTCATATTGCCGGAGGGCGTTGAGGTTATTGAAAAAGCAGCTTTTTATAACTGCAAAAATATTGAAAATATAACCTTGCCACAGACCTTATGGAAGATTGATGATATGGCACTGTGGGGATGTGAGAAGATAAAGAAACTGGAGCTGACTTCGAAAATTTCAAGTGTTGGAAGTTATGTATTCAGGGACTGTAAGGCATTAGAAGAGATTATAGTTGTACCGGAAAACACATATTTTAAAAGTGTGGACGGTATTTTATATGAAAAGAAGAAATACATGAGAATGATGGTATGTCCTGCGATGAAACAGGGAATTGTTACGGTTGCAGACGGAATGCATGAGATTGGTACGGAGGCATTTCATGACTGTAAATATGTGACAGAAGTCAGACTGCCGGAAAGTTTAGAGACAATCAACAGCAGTGCTTTTGAAGGATGCAGTGCGCTGGAAAAAATTGAACTGCCGGATAATATCGAGCAAATTGGAATGTATGCATTTGAAGATTGTACTGCGTTAAAGAATGTCAGATTACCAGCCAGATTAACGGACATTGATCAGGCAGTGTTTGCGGGGTGTGAGTCTCTGGAAAATATCGTGATTCCAGAAGGGGTAACCAGTATAAAATACAGGGCATTTGATGGCTGCGATAATTTACAGTATGCGATCATTCCGGCATCTGTAACCAGCATAGAGGATGGTGCATTTGAAACCGGCCGGAGAGACAGGGATCTGCTCATTTACTGTAAGGAGGGAACCTGTGCAGAAAGCTACGCAAAAGAAAATGATATTTCTTATGCGTATGGAAACACAGCGAAGAAACGGCAGACGATCACAGCGAATGACTTTGAAAAAATGTATGGAGATGAGTCATTTTATATTCAGGCAGCTACAGACGGAGATGGAAAGCTGACTTATAAGGTAAAGGATGAGTCTGTGGTTACGGTAAGCGCTGACGGAAAGGTCACGATCAAAGGAACAGGAACAACAGATGTCGTGATCACGGCTGCAAGAACAGACACTTACGAGTGGGCATCGAAAACGATCCATATCAGTGTCCGGGGTGTAGTGAAGAAAAAATCGCAGACGATCACCGTCGCGGATATTATCAGTATCTATGAAGGAAATACGGTAGCATTAGACGCTGCAACGGATGGGGACGGAACAATTTCTTATGTGTCAGATGATAAAACGGTTGCAAGCGTGGATGCTTCCGGAAAAGTCTGTGGAATAAAACAGGGGACAGCACATATTACTGTTCTTGCATCAGAAACGGAATTGTATCATGCATCAGAGACAATCGTCACAGTAACTGTGAAGCCCAAAAAGACACAGAGTAATACAGATCCGGGGAAAAAACCATCGGATAACGTGTCGAAGGATGATTCACAGACAACAGAGGATAAAAAACCTTCTGATGGCGGCAACAATACATCCGGGACAACAGATGGTCAGCAGACAAAGAAGAAACAGACCATAAAAGCAAAAAATATCACAAAGACATACAGTACAAAAACATTTTCCATCGGAGCAAAGACAAATGGTGGAGGTAAATTAACATACAAGGTGGCAGATAAAAAAATTGCGACCATAAGTAAGACCGGAAAGATCAAACTGAAAAATTGTGGACAGACAAAAATTACGATCAAAGCAGCCGCAAAAGGAAAATATAAGGCAGCAACAAAGACGATCACATTAACCGTAAAACCGGTAAAGGTAAAAGTAACCTCTGTAAAGCAGCCAAAGGCAAAGACGTTACAGGTAAAGTGGAAAAAGGATAAGAAGGCATCCGGTTATATCATTCAGTACTCCACAGATAAGAAATTCAAAAAGAATGTGAAAAAAGCTGTTGTCACAAAAAACCAGACCGTTACGAAAAAGATCACGAAATTAAAACCGGGAAAGAAATATTATGTCCGTGTGTGTGCATATAAAAATTCTCACGGAAAAAAAGTACAGGGAAGTTATGGTACGGTAAAAAGTGTAAAATTGAAGTGATATGCATCGGCATAAAAGTGGTAAAGGATGGAGAAATGTTATGAAAATGAAAAGAATACTGACTGGAATGCTGGGAGCAGCTATTTTAGCTGCAGGCGTAAATCTATTGTCCGTACAGGCGGCAGAAAATGCAGGAGTGATGGAATATATAGCTGCGACAGAATACATAGAGGAAACAGAAGCAGCAGAGCCGGAAAATGCAGAAAAACAGGTGTTTGAAACTGAAGAAGATACAAAAACAGCAGATACGGGTGAATTTACGATCAACAACGGTCTGTTGACAAAATATACCGGAACAGCAGAGACGGTTACAATCCCTTCAAATGTCCGTAGAATTGGCAAGTCAGCATTTCAGAATAATAAATACATCAAAAGCGTAATCATTCCGGGAAATGTACGGAAAATTGAAATACTGGCATTTTATGGATGCAGCAATCTGGAAAGTGTCACAATGGCAGAAGGTGTAGAAGAGATTGGTATGCAGACATTTTCCGAAACTCATTTGAAAAGTGTTGTTCTTCCCAAATCCATAATCAAAATGGATAGACTTGTGTTTACAAGCTGCAATCGGCTGACAAGTATTGATTTTACAGAGGGCACTTATAATATTAATGGTGATATCATAGGTTCCTGTGCTGCGCTGACAGAGATAAAGGTTTCAGGCAATAATACGAGATATCAGGTTAAAGATAACGTGTTATATGAAAAGAATGGAAAAACAGTTTGTTATTGTCCGTCAGGCCGCAAGACTGATATGAATGTGCCGGATGGAGTAGAGCATATCGGAGATTTTGCATTCTGGGATTGTCTTACAACGAAAGTTACACTTCCTGATAGTGTAAAAAGTATTGGAGAACGGGCATTTTTTTCGACCGGAATGGAGACGATGATACTTCCGGCGAATCTGGAGTCGATCGGAAAAGAAGCATTTTTTTATTGCCAAAATTTAAAACAGATCACAATTCCGGCTAAGACAACAAAAATAGGAAACAATGTGTTCGGCAGCTGTGATCACTTAGAGACGATCAATGTGGCGGCAGGGAATACGATATACAGATCAGAGGATGGCATATTGTATGGCACAGAGGAAGGCAGACTCGTGTTGATTAATTGTCCTGCCGGGAAAAAAGGCAGCGTGAAGATCTTAGAGGGGACGGTGGGAATCCTTGACGGTTCCTTCAGTAACTGTGAAAAGATCACATCGGTAGATATGCCGGACAGCGTAAAGAGCATTGGCGAAGATGCATTTAAATCCTGTTCCTCGCTTATAAAAGTCCGGTTCTCAAATCAGCTTACGGATATAGGAAACTATGCCTTTTATAGGTGTGATTCCATGCAGCAGGTACATCTGCCGGACAGTGTTAAAGATTTGGGGGCATGGGCTTTCCGGTATTGTGATGCGTTGACAGAGGTAACAATTTCCAAAAATATTTCGGATATTCCGGATAATGCGTTTGGTGGCTGTACAAATCTGACCGGTATTACCATACCGGACGGGGTAAAAACAATAGCAGACAATGCGTTTTCATATTGCAGCAATTTAACGATATACTGTAGTTCAGGTTCTGCTGCAGAAAAATATGCGAAAAATAACAATATAAAAAGTAAGGTAGCCGACGAACGGAAAACCCAGACGATTACGACAGATAATGATAACATTGAAAAAACGGTTGGAGATCCGGATTTTAAGATCACTGCAAAAACAACCGGGGATGGAACTCTAAGTTTTTATTCGGGAAACGAGGATATCATTCAGGTATCTGAAAATGGAGCTGTAAAGATCATCGGAGCAGGTACGACCAATATTGTGATCACGGCATCTGCGACGCAAAATTGTAAAATGGCGCAGACAGAAATTTATATTACAATAAAAAATAAAGAAACGGATCAAAAGCGTGTGCAAAAGATCACGTATTCTTATCAGGCAGATAAAAAGGATCTGAATATTTTCTATCTTGACGCAAAGTCGGATGGGGATGGTAAGATATCTTACCGGTCAGAAAACGAAAAAATCGTAAAAATAGATGCAGATGGAAAAGGATATATCTTAGGTTCCGGGACGGTAAAAATTATTATCTCGGCATCAGAGACAGATACCTGTGCGGCAGCGCAGAAAATAGTTACGTTAAATGTAGAAAAAATAACAGATCAGACAGATGAACCGGGGCAGACACAAAAGCCGGATCAGACAGAAAAGCCGGGGCAGACAGATACTCCGAATCAGCCGGATAAGCCGTCAGACCAGAACGGTAATGCCACACAGCAGAAAAAGAAACAGACCATAAAAGCTAAAAATATTACAAAGACCTACAGCACAAAAACGTTTGCCATAGGTGCCAAATCAAGTTGTGGGGCAAAACTGACCTACAAGGTGGCAGATAAAAAGATCGCAGCCATAAGTAAGACCGGAAAAATCAAATTAAAGAGTTACGGACAGACAAAAGTCACGATCAAAGCGGCTGCAAAAGGAAAATATAAGGCAGCAACAAAGACGATTACTTTAACGGTAAAACCGGTGAAGAACCAGATTACTTCTCTGAAATCCAAAAAGGCAAAGACATTTGAAGTAAAATGGAAAAAGGACAAGAAAGCATCCGGTTATATCGTTCAGTATTCCATGGATAAGAAATTCAAAAAGAATGTAAAAAAAGTTGTTGTCACAAAAAACAAAACCATTACCAAAAAAATCACAAAATTAAAGCCGGGAAAGAAATACTATGTCCGTGTATGCTCTTATAAAAATTCCCGCGGGAAAAGAGTGCAGGGAGCTTATAGTAAGGTGAAAACTGTGACGGTCAGAAAGTGATTGCTCCTGTTATTTTCGGAAATAAAAGATTAAAAAATTTAAAAGAATTAATGTAAGAACAGCTATAAACACAGTGTTTATGGTTGTTCTTTTTTTCTATTTATGGTTCCTGATACCTAAGTACCATTTTGCAAAAATTTATCAAATTACCTTGACAAATATTTCCATCAGACATATACTTTGAAAAGCTAATTATTTGACTGTCAAACTATTTGAAAGGCAAATGATTACATGAATCAGAAAATAAGAAAAGAAAATCGGCCCACAATAGAAATGAGGGCAAGGCGCTGGAAAAATAATAAGGTATGCGCAGAAAAGGAGAAAAATATGTTAGAGAAAATGATCCCGATTATTGCAGAGCAGTTAAATGTAAATGAGTCTGAAATCAAGGCAGAGTCTAATTTCAAAGATGATTTAGGAGCAGATTCCTTAGATTTATTCGAACTTGTTATGGCTCTTGAGGAAGAGTTTGGTGTTGAGATCCCATCGGAGGATTTAACTTCTATCGTAACTGTCAATGATGTTGTTGAGTACTTAAAAGGAAAAGGTGTGGCTTAAGTATGGAGACAAGGGTAAGCAAACTGCTGGGAACAAAATATCCGGTCATCCAGGGCGGTATGGCATGGGTTGCGGAATATCATCTTGCGGCGGCAGTTTCAAATGCCGGAGGGTTAGGAATCATCGGAGCTGCAAGTGCACCGCCTGAGGTGGTAAGAGAACAGGTCAGGGAAGTAAAAAAGCTGACGGACAAGCCGTTTGGCGTGAATGTCATGTTATTAAATCCGAATGCGGCTGAGGTTGCACAGATCGTCATTGAAGAGGGCGTTAAGGTTGTGACCACAGGTGCCGGTAACCCTGGAAAATTTATGGATGACTGGAAAAAGGCAGGCGTTGTCGTGATTCCGGTTGTTGCAAGTGTTGCAATGGCGAGAATGATGGAACGTGGCGGAGCAGATGCAGTCATTGCAGAGGGAATGGAGTCTGGCGGACATATCGGTGCACAGACGACCATGACACTCGTTCCGCAGGTGGCAGATGCAGTACAGATACCGGTCATTGCCGCAGGGGGAATTGCAGACGGCAGAGGCATGGCAGCAGCATTTATGCTCGGCGCCGAAGGTGTACAGATGGGAACCAGATTTGTGGTCGCGAAAGAATCCATCGTGCATCCGAATTACAAAGAGCGTGTCATTAAGGCAAAGGATATTGATTCGGAAGTGACAGGTATGAGTACCGGACATCCGATCCGCGTGCTGCGCAACCAGATGAGCCGCGAATATCTGAAACTGGAAAAAGAGGGAGCATCCTTTGAAGAGTTAGAGCACCTTACACTTGGTTCCCTGCGCAAGGCAGTCATGGATGGTGATGTGGTAAACGGAAGCCTGATGGCAGGACAGAGCGCGGGCATGGTAAAAAAAGAGCAGACCTGTAAAGAGATCATTGAGGATGTTGTGACACAGGCAGAGAAGCTGCTGGGAAGACCATGTGAAAAATAAGATTTTTCACACGCAAGATTTGTGCTTACGCACAAACTTGAGATGCGCAAAAGACAGCGCAAGAATGGAGATTAACATGGGAAAGACGGTTTTTATGTTTCCGGGACAGGGAGCACAGTACATAGGAATGGCAAAGGATTTTTACGATGCTATGCCGGAATGCAGGGAAGTATTTGAGGAGGCATCCGAGGCGTCAGGACTTGATATTGCTGCGTTATGTTTTGAGGAAAATGATAAGATCAATATCACAGAATATACGCAGATCTGTATGCTGACCGCCGAGGCTGCGATCCTGCGTGCATTGGAGGTAAAAGGCTATAAAGCAGATGTGACTGCAGGCTTAAGCCTGGGAGAATATGGTGCACTGATCGCCTGCGGAGCACTGAGCAGAAAAGATGCATTTGCACTGGTGCGCAAAAGAGGGATCTACATGCAGGAGGCAGTGCCGGAGGGCGGAGCCATGGCAGCAGTCCTGGCACTGGATACCGCGCAGATTGAGGAAGCCTGTAAAAAAACAGAGGGCATTGTATCGATCGCAAACTATAACTGCCCGGGACAGATCGTCATTACAGGAGAAGAAAAAGCCGTAGCGGCAGCCGGAGAGCTCTGCAAAGAAGCCGGAGCAAAACGTGTTGTTCCGTTAAAGGTCAGCGGACCGTTCCATTCAACAATGTTAAAGGGTGCCGGAGAAAAACTTGGCGAGGAATTAAAACATGTAACAGTCCATACACCGGAAATCCCGTATGTCGCAAACGTGACAGCAGACTATGTGACAAAAGAAGAGGATATCAAACCATTACTGGAAAAACAGGTGTCCTCATCTGTCCGCTGGCAGCAGACGATCGAGCGTCTGATCGCAGACGGAGCAGACAAATTTGTAGAGATCGGACCGGGGAAAACCTTGACAGGATTCATGCGCAAGATCAACCGTGATGTAGCTGCAGTCAATATTGATAAATATGAAGACTTTGAGAAATTTGTTGCTGAGAGCAAAAATAAATAAGATATGCCACATATTTTGATGTGAAAAAAGTTTGGTAGCTATCAGAAAAAAGGAGAAGTTATGTTAACTAATAAAACAGCACTGGTCACCGGTGCAAGCCGCGGCATCGGAGCTGCGATCGCAAAAAGTCTTGCAAAAGAAGGTGCATTTGTCATCATCAATTACAACGGTTCCAAAGAGCGTGCCGATGCTGTTGCGGCAGAAATCACAGCGGATGGCGGCAAAGCGGCAGTTTACGGCTGCAATGTATCTGATTATAGTGCCTGTGAAAAAATGGCAAAAGACATCATGGAGACATACGGTCATCTGGATATTCTGGTCAACAATGCCGGTATCACACGGGATGATCTTTTGATGAAAATGAGCGAGGAAGCATTTGACGCGGTCATTGCGACAAACCTCAAGGGAACTTTTAACACGATCCGTCATTTTTCACGCTATCTGTTAAAGCAGCGTTCCGGAACGATCATCAATCTATCATCCGTATCCGGTATTCTTGGAAATGCAGGACAGGCAAATTACAGTGCAAGCAAGGCGGGCGTGATCGGACTGACCAAAAGTGTGGCGAGAGAACTTTCTTCCCGTGGGATTACCTGCAATGCGGTTGCGCCGGGATTCATTGATACGGAAATGACAGCGCAGATGACAGACAAGGCAAAGGAAGCAGTGAAAACGCAGATCCCGCTCGGCAGAGTCGGAAAAGTGGATGATATTGCGGAGGTAGTGACATTTTTAGCCTCGGAGAAAGCATCCTACATGACAGGACAGGTAATTTCCGTGGACGGCGGTATGAGCATATAAGCAGTAAAAACATTTTGACTGCATGGTATTGTGTCGGATCAAAAAGGAAAAGCCTGAATTTGGGGCTTGAAAATGGAAAGGAAAAGTTATGAGCAGACGAGTAGTGGTAACAGGAATGGGCGCGATCACTCCGATCGGACTTAGTGTAGAGGAGTTCTGGCAGTCCGTAAAAGAAGGAAAAATCGGTTTCGGTGAGATCACAAAATTTGATACAGAAGGATATAAATGTCATCTTGCAGCCGAAGTAAAAGATTTCGATGCAAAACAGTATATGGATGCGAAGACGGCAAGACGTATGGAACTGTTCTGTCAGTACGCGGTGGCAGCTGCAAAAGAGGCGATCACAGATGCAGCATTAGATATGGAAAAAGAAGATCCTTACCGCGTCGGCGTATCAGTCGGAAACGGAGTCGGAAGTCTTGGGGGAATTGAGCGTGAGCACAAAAGACTGTTGGAAAAAGGACCGTCAAAAGTGAATCCGCTGTTCGTACCGCTTGTCATTTCCAACATGGCAGCCGGAAATGTTTCCATTGCATTTGGACTGAAAGGAAAGAGTATCAATGTGGTAACAGCATGTGCAACCGGAACAAACAGTATCGGTGAGGCATTCCGGAGTATTCAGTATGGTGAAGCAGATGTGATGGTTGCCGGTGGAACAGAGGGCGCAATCTGTCCGCTTGGAATTGCCGGATTTACATCACTGACGGCGCTTTCCACTGAGAGTGATCCGGCAAAATGCTCGATTCCATTTGACAAAAACCGCAGTGGTTTTGTGATGGGAGAAGGTGCTGCGATCGTTGTATTAGAGGAATTAGAACATGCAAAAGCACGTGGAGCAAAAATATATGCGGAAGTAGTCGGATACGGAACATCATCCGATGCATACCATATTACTTCGCCTGCTGAGGATGGTGCCGGTGCAGCCCGCGCCATGACAAATGCGGTGGAAGATGCAGGAATACGTCCGGAAGACGTGACTTATATCAATGCACATGGAACCTCTACACATCATAACGATCTGTTTGAGACGCGTGCGATCAAACTTGCATTTGGTGAGCATGCATATGATATGAAAGTTAATTCCACCAAATCCATGGTCGGACATTTGCTCGGTGCGGCAGGAGCCATTGAATTTGTGGCCTGTGTCAAAGAAATCCAGGATAGTTTTGTACACGCGACAGTTGGTTATACAACGCCGGATGAGGAACTTGACCTTGATTACTGCAAAGAAGCAGTGCAGATGGATGTGCCATATGCGCTGAGCAACTCGCTTGGTTTTGGCGGGCATAATGCAAGTATCCTGCTGAAAAAATACAGAGATGCTATTTGATCTTGACATCAAACATCATTTGCCGGTCAATCCATACAATCAATATATTGGAAAAATAAGGAGGCAGGGTTATGCCAGTTCTTACAACAAAACAGATCATGGAGATCATTCCACATCGTCAGCCGTTTTTGCTGATCGATACCATAGAAGAATTAGAATCCGGTGTGCGTGCAGTGGCAAAAAAATGTGTCAGCTACAATGAGCCTTTTTTTGGCGGACATTTTCCTGCAGAGCCGGTCATGCCGGGGGTATTGATCATTGAGGCACTGGCACAGACAGGTGCGGTTGCAATCCTTTCAGTGGAAGAAAATCGTGGGAAAACCGCATATTTTGCAGGAATCAATTCAGCAAAATTCAAACGCAAAGTAGTGCCTGGCGATGTTTTGACATTAGAAACAGAAATCATTAAGCAGAAAGGTCCGATCGGTGTTGGCCGTGCCACCGCGAAAGTGGATGGAAATATTGCGTGTATCGCAGAACTTACATTTGCGATCAGTTAATACAGTAACTAAACAGGCAAAAAGGGGAAAGTATGGCAGCGTTTTTTTTGAAAAGGAAAAAAGAAGTAACAGAAACAGTGGAAGAACCACAAAAAACGGTAGAAGCAGCAAAAAAAGATGTGGATGAAGGTGTCCTAGAGCCACCGGCAACGATCGTCTGTCCGGCATGTGGCAGGGAGATCAATAAGAAAACTGCGGAGAAAAATAAGTATGTCTGTTATGAGTGCGGTAATTATTTCCGTGTCCGTACCAGAAACAGGATTCGTATGGTTGCAGATAAAGATACTTTTGAACCGTGGTTTGAGGAGTTAGAGTCAAAAAATCCATTGGATTTTCCGGGATATCCGGAGAAGATCAAAGCTGCACAGGAAAAGACAGGACTGCATGAGGCTGTCACCGTTGGAAGATGTAAGATCTATGGCATGGAGACAGTGATCGGTGTGTGTGATGCAAGGTTTATGATGAGCAGTATGGGACACGTTGTGGGAGAAAAGATCGCACTTGCGGTGGAGCGTGCAACAGAACTTTCCCTTCCGGTCATTTTATTCTGCTGTTCAGGTGGTGCAAGAATGCAGGAGGGAATCGTTTCCCTGATGCAGATGGCAAAGACGGCGGCTGCATTAAAAAAACATTCCGAGGCAGGACTTTTATATGTGCCGGTGTTAACCGATCCTACAACCGGAGGTGTGACGGCAAGTTTTGCAATGCTAGGTGATATCATCCTCGCAGAGCCGGGGGCGTTGATCGGGTTTGCCGGGCCGCGTGTTATCGAGCAGACGATCGGGGAAAAACTGCCGGAAGGATTCCAGAGAGCACAGTTTCAGTTAGAGCATGGTTTTGTGGATGCGATCGTGGAACGTAAAGATTTAAAAATGACACTTTACCGTATCTTAAAAATGCATCAGAAAACGGAAGGTTATGCAAACTTTGATCCATTGCGCAGCGATGACTGCTATGAGCCGACAGAGGTGATGAAAGAGCGTGCCACAAAGGCACAGCCGCTTTCTGCATGGGAAAAGGTGCGTGCGGCAAGACGTGCAGACAGACTTGCTTCCGTGGATTATATGGAAAATATTTTTGATGACTTTATGGAATTTCATGGGGACAGACAGTTTGCGGATGATCCTGCGATCGTGGGTGGTGTTGCTTATCTCGATGGCCAGCCGGTTACTGTGATAGGGATTCATAAAGGAAAAGATTTAAAAGACTGCATGCGCCATAATTACGGAATGCCTTCACCGGAAGGTTACAGAAAAGCACTGCGTCTGATGAAACAGGCAGAAAAATTCAATCGTCCGATCATCACGTTTGTGAATACATCCGGTGCATTCTGCGGAAAAGAGGCGGAAGAACGCGGACAGGGGGAGGCAATCGCAAGAAATCTCTACGAGATGTCAGCCATCAAGGTTCCAATTTTATGCCTGATGATCGGAGAAGGCGGAAGTGGCGGTGCACTCGCGTTGTCGGTCGGCAATGAAGTATGGATGCTCGAAAATGCTACATATTCAGTTCTTTCACCGGAGGGCTTTGCATCGATCCTCTGGAAAGATGGAAAACGTGCGAAGGAAGCAAGTGAGGTCATGAAGATCACTGCGCATGATCTGTATGCATTAAATATTGTGGAGCAGGTAATTCCGGAGTATGGCACGGCAGACGAAAAAGCATGTGAGTCGATCTCAAGATATATGAAAGGCCATATGAAAGAATTTTTAGAGCGGCAGAATGGAAAAACGGGAGAACAGCTTGCAAAAGAGCGTTATGATAGATTTCGTGCGTTCTAAGAAGCAGATTATGTGAGCCTGTATTTTATAGATTCCGGTAAAAAATTGCCGGGATATTTCGCAGAGGGCAGATGAAAAAATAAACTCTGGTAATGAGGAAAAAGTATGAGAATCAAAATCAAGGGAACAGGAAGTGCAGTCCCGAAACTTCGGGTAACAAATGATGACTTAAGTAAATTGATGGATACCTCGGACGAGTGGATCAAAAGCCGCACGGGAATCGGTGCAAGGCACCTTGCGGTAGAAGAAACGACAACAGGACTTGCCGTTGCAGCAGCAGAGGAGGCTTTAAGGGATGCAGGGGTAACCGCAGAAGAACTTGATCTTATCATTGCAGCGACGGTTACTGCAGATAAATTTCTTCCCAATCTTTCCTGCGAGGTGCAGAGTGCTCTGGGGGCAAAAAACGCAGTGGCTTTTGATTTAAATGCAGCGTGCTCCGGATTTTTATTTGCGTTAAATACGGTGCAGATGTATCTGGAAAATGGTGTTTATAAAAAGGCTCTTGTCATTGGTGCAGAGACTCTTTCAAAGATCATGGACTGGAATGACAGAAGCACCTGTGTATTGTTTGGGGACGGTGCAGGGGCGGCGGTCGTTGAGGTGGATTCCGAAACAAATTGTAAAGCAAAGCAGCCGGGTGCAGCAAACAAAAGCGGCATTCTAAGCATGGTACAGGGTTCCGACGGCGCGCGGGGGGAAGTTCTCCGCTGTGATAACCGTCCGGTCAATAATCCGTTTGCGGTCAACGATACGAAACTTTCCTATGTGTCGATGAATGGTCAGGAAGTATATAAATTTGCAGTCAAAACGGTGCCAAAGGTGATAGAAGAGGCAGTGAAAAAAGCGGGACTTGAAGTGGAGGATATTGATCTGTTCGTACTTCATCAGGCAAATCTGCGCATTATTGAGTCTGTTGCAAAAAGACTGCATCAGCCGATGGAAAAGTTTCCTACCAATCTGGAAGAGTGCGGCAATATTTCCGCGGCGAGCGTGCCGATTTTGCTTGATAATATCAATAAACGTGGTATGATATGTGAAGGTAAAAAAATAGTTTTGGCAGGATTTGGAGCCGGGCTGACATGGGGCGCGACGGTTTTGGTATGGTAAAGGCAGCAGCAAACAGACTGGCTGCAGTTTACATATATGTGAAAGGCAATCTGTACTGCCATGAATAGGAGTATATTTGAATGACGGCAGATGAAACATTAAATGAATTATTGGTAAAATTATTTAAAGACATTATGGAGATCGAAGGAAAATCGCTGCTCACGGATGAATTTAAGGATCTTACCTATAATGATTTTCATGTAATAGAAGCGATTGGAATGTCAGAGCCAAAGAGCATGAGCACGGTGGCAAAGCTGATGAACGTTACGACCGGAACGCTGACAAAGGCGATGGACGGTCTGACCGATAAGGGATATGTTGTCAGGGAGCGCAGCAAGCAGGATAAGCGTGTTGTCTGGGTATGCCTGACCGAAAAAGGAAAGGCAGCTTATCTGCATCATGAAGAGTTTCATCACCGTATGATCGACCACATTAAGGAAGAACTTAACGCACAGGAGACAACGGTACTGATCTATTCACTGGCAAAACTGGTGGATTTTTTCCAGCAGGTATACGGGGAGAATGAAGAATCGTAGAGGGTTTGGACAAAGTTATGGATATTATATAGATATTTATGGATGTTTTTCGGAAACGGGAGGCATCCTTTTTCTTTATAGAAGAATGCCAGGGCAGATAGTGCTTTTCAATTTTCTGATAACACAGTCATGATATATTTTCTCAAATAAATGTTGTAATTACAACATACAATCTGACCGAAATAAATTAATATGATACCAGAGACAAGGACATCAGTGTGAAAAATAAGATTTTTCACACGCAGGGTTTGTGCTTGCGCACAAACTTAAGATGCGCAAAAGCAGCGCAAGAATGGAGGTTTTCATGAAACAGTTAGAATTAAACAACAGAAAAGTGGCAGTGATCGGATGTGGATTTGTAGGTGCGACCTCTGCGTTTGGACTGATGCAGAGCGGACTTTTTTCCGAGATGGTTTTGATCGATGCGAATACAGAGAAAGCGGAAGGGGAAGCGATGGATATTTCCCATGGAATCCCATTTGCAAGACCAATGAAAATTTATGCGGGCGGCTATGATGATATCATGGATGCAGCGATCATCGTTGTGACGGCCGGTGCAAATCAGAAACCGGGAGAGACAAGACTGGATCTGGTACAGAAAAATGTCGGCATTTTTAAGAGTATTATTCCGGAGATCGCAAAGAGAAATTATCAGGGAATCCTGCTTATCGTGTCAAACCCGGTAGATATCCTTACATATACGGCTCATAAATTGAGCGGGATGCCGGAAAACCGCGTGATCGGTTCCGGTACGGTTTTAGATACGGCAAGGTTGAAGTATGAGCTGGGAGAACATCTTGGTGTGGACAGCCGGAGCGTGCATGCCTTTATCATCGGGGAGCATGGGGACAGTGAGATTGCTGCATGGAGCAGTGCGAATGTATCAGGAATCCCGTTAAATACGTTCTGCGAGATGCGAGGCCATTTCAATCATGACGATTCTATGGAACGCATTGCGGCAAATGTGCGCAACAGCGCCTATGAGATCATTGCAAAGAAAAATGCAACTTATTATGGAATCGCAATGTCTGTAAAACGAATCTGCGAGGCAATCGTTCGTGATGAAAAATCGATCCTTCCGGTTTCCGGTATGATCCATGGAATGTATGGTGTGGAGGATGTTGTCTTAAGTATGCCGGCGATCGTTGGAAAAAACGGAATTGAGAGACAGGTTCCGATTTCTTTAGATGAGGATGAGCAGAAACAGCTTCAGAAATCAGCGCAGATCTTAAAAGAGATGGCAGAACAGGTTTTGTAATTGCCTGCAAAGCGAGCAGGCTGTTATCAAATAAATATCATCATGGGAGGAAAGTTATGATAAGAGAAAAAAAAGAGCTGGCTGACAGGAATTTTAGTATTTGCATTGTTGTGTGCATTACTTTTGGTGGTACCACAGGAGCATGCAATGGCAGCATCAAAAAAAGTGCCTGCATTTGACAAGACAAAGCAGATTGTTTTTGTAGGGGACGAGGATAGCTATGTGGATTCGATCAAATTTGTTAATGTTTCATCAAAAGCAAAGGTGACAAATATTAAATTTTCAAATCCGTCGGTGCTTGAGTATGCCGGTATGCATAATGTTAATCAGGGAATTGACTGCAGACCATTAAAAGCCGGAAAATGCAAGATAAGCTGTAAAGTAAAGCAGGGTGGAAAAACTTATACATTATCCAAAAATATAACAGTAAAAAAAGCAGATCCGTTTTCTTATGTCAAATTAAATGGGAAAAATGTTCAGTAATGATCATTATCGGGATTCCAAAACTTTAAGGTATACGATGACCAAGGATAAAAAAATGAAAAATGGAGATTCTGTAAAGATCCAGAAGGAGTACACGTCTGTGAAAATTGATGTGGAAAATTCAAAGGGAGAGGTATATCGTTATTTGATTATTCTTACGCGTAAATCCGGAAAAGCTGGCATGAAAGCAGCGCCAGGTGCGCAGTCAGATCCGGAGATTTATATTACAGAGCTTGGACAGGTATATGATTATTAGTTGTTTGCAGCCGGCTTCCGTGATAAAATAGAGGGCATATTACGAAGGAAAACGGAGGAACGGTATGAGCAGAGGAATTGCGGGAAAAAATAACTGGGCATTGTTTTTACTTTTGCTGGCAGGGATCGTACTTGGAGGTTTTATCGGGAGCCTTGCGGCGGGAGTGCCGTTTTTAAGCTGGCTTAATTATGGACAGACATTTGGATTTGCAAATCCGATCGTGCTGGATCTTGGAATCATGGTCATTACATTCGGACTCAGTATCAAGATTACGATCGCAAGCATTATTGGTGTATTAATCGCAATTATTATTTATCGGTTTTTATAAAAAATAAAAGTTTAAAATGCAGGTGCAGATGGGGCGCCTGCATTTTTTAATGCCAGATGATTGTTCATCAAAACGGACTGTGTTATAGTAAAAAAATATCACAAGGGGGGAATTCGGGTGAAAAAATTATTATTAAAGAATGCAGTGATGCTGGCAATCGTTATATTCTGCATTGGTTCCGTCAACTGTTATGCAGCCACCAGTACGGGGATCAATGTCAATTATCACAGCCAGAAGGAAATTAAGGATTACCTGAAAAGTAAAAAGGTAAATATTGACGCAGAGACGACCTACAGTAAGAAGGCATCGGATGTAAAGCCGTATCAGGCGGGTACGATCAGTGAGAGCAGTCAGAAATCAGCATTAAATACCATGAATGCGATCCGTTATATTGCAGGAATTGATGCAGTGGGGCTTGATTCTTCTTATACCAAAATGGAACAGGCGGCAGCTTTGGTTAACTCAGCAAATGGAACCTTATCACATTTTCCATCAAAACCGGCAGGAATGGACGACAGCCTTTATAAACTGGGGGCATCCGGTGCATCCAGTGGCAATCTTTCCTATGCAAGCTGGAAATGCGGACTCGGGTATCATCTGGTAAAAGCATGGATGAATGATGGTGATGATTACAATATAGACCGCGTCGGACACAGAAGATGGATTTTAAATCCGCCGATGGAAAAAACAGGATTTGGCTGGGTATATGGATCACATGGAACTTATGCGGCGATGTATGCATTTGACAACTGGTATGAACCGACGGATTATTATGGTGTGGCATGGCCGGCCCAGAATATGCCGGTAGAGTTTTTTGGCAGCAGTTATCCATGGAGCATCAGCATGGGGAAAGATGTGGACAAATTTGCTGTGAAAGTGACTCTCATAAGGCAGTCGGATCAGAAAAAATGGGCTTTTTCAGAAAAGAAAGCCGATGGCTATTTTAACGTGGAAAACAGTAATTATGGACAGAAAGGATGTATTATTTTCCGTCCGGAAAATCTGAGTTATCAGCCGGGAGATACATTTGAGGTAAAAATTACAGGACTTGACCAGAAAGTATCTTATACAGTGAATTTCTTTTCTGTAAACAGTTCAGCGGAGTCAGATGAAAAGCAGAAAGAATCGAAGATCACGGCGAAAAACATCACAAAAACCTTCAGCATCACAACATTTTCCATCAATGCGAAAACGAATGGAAAAGGGAAGATGACGTATAAGGTTGCGGACGAAAAAATCGCCACCGTAAGTAAAAACGGGGTAGTTACACTTAAAAATTACGGAGAAACAAAAATTAAGATCCGTGTAGCTGCAAGTGGTAATTATAAGGCGGCTGAAAAGACGATCGCGCTGACGGTAAAGCCGGTAAAAGCAAAAACGGGTTCGCTGAAATCGACTGCAAAGGGCAGTTTTGCGTTAAAGTGGAAACAGGATAAGAAGGCGACCGGCTATATCATACAATATTCTACCGATAAACGTTTTGAGAAGAATGTGAAAAGCACAACAGTTTCAAGTAACAGGACGACATCGAAGAAGATTGGAAAGCTGAAAGCCGGTAAAAAATATTATGTCAGAATCTGTTCCTATAAAAAATCCGGTGGAAAGAATATAAAAGGCGCTTACAGTGACGTAAAAACCGTAATAACAAAAAAATAGACAAGAAAACGATACTTAGATGATATAAAATTTTTGGTGGAAAATGAATAATTGAACCTGAAATCCTGCAAAAAATGGCTTGTTACACTGTGAAACTTTAATAATTTAGTGAAATAAAGAAAAAAATATTGCACATGGATTCATTTTATAATAAAATAAGTGTGTCAAAACGAAACCAGCGGGAGAACCGTTAGGGGCATGCAGTGTAAAGCACATTGTATGGAGTATATACTAAATTAAGTAAGGAGAGATTGTAAAATGGGATACGTTGATGAAGTACTCGAAGTAGTAAAGAAAAAAAATGCAGATCAGCCTGAATTTTTACAGGCAGTAACAGAGGTTCTTGATTCCTTAAGACCTGTTATTGATGCAAATGAAGAGTTATACAGAAAGAATGCAATCTTAGAGAGAATTACAGAGCCGGATCGTCAGATCATGTTCCGCGTTCCATGGGTAGACGACAATGGACAGGTACAGGTAAACAGAGGATTCCGTGTACAGTTTAACAATGCGATCGGACCGTACAAGGGCGGCTTAAGACTTCATCCGTCTGTAAACCTTGGTATCATCAAATTCTTAGGATTTGAGCAGATTTTCAAAAACTCACTTACAACACTTCCAATCGGTGGTGGTAAAGGTGGTTCTGATTTCGATCCTAAGGGCAAATCAGACAGAGAGATCATGGCATTCTGCCAGAGCTTTATGACAGAGCTGTCAAAATACATCGGAGCAGACGTTGACGTACCTGCCGGAGATATCGGAACAGGCGCAAGAGAGATCGGTTTCATGTTTGGTCAGTATAAGAGAATCCGTGGTTCCTTCGAGGGAGTTCTTACAGGAAAAGGACTTACCTATGGTGGATCTCTTGCCCGTACACAGGCTACCGGATATGGTCTGTTATACCTGACAAACGCATTATGGAAAGATCACGGCATGAGTCTTGAAGGCAAGACAGCCGCAGTTTCCGGATCTGGTAACGTAGCTATCTACGCAATCGAGAAAGCACAGCAGTTAGGCGTTAAAGTTGTAACATGTTCTGATTCTACAGGCTGGATCTATGATCCGGAAGGAATCGATGTTGCATTATTAAAAGAAGTAAAAGAAGTAAAACGTGCACGTCTGACAGAGTACGCAGCTGCAAAATCATCTGCAGAGTATCATGCAAAACAGAATGGTGAGCACGGTGTATGGCAGTACAAAGTAGATTTAGCTCTTCCATGTGCTACACAGAACGAGTTAGACCTTGAAGATGCTAAGATGTTAGTTGCAAACGGTGTTACTTCCGTAACAGAGGGTGCTAACATGCCTACAACACTGGAAGCTACCAAATATCTGCAGGAGAACGGTGTATTATTCGTAGGTGGTAAAGCTGCCAATGCCGGTGGTGTTGCTACATCTGCACTTGAGATGAGCCAGAACTCCGAGAGACTTTCCTGGACATTCGAAGAAGTTGATGGAAAACTCAAAGGAATCATGGAGACGATCTACGCTAACATTTCTGACGCTGCAAAGAGATACAATGCAACTGTTGGTGGACAGACTGACTATGTTGCCGGTGCAAATATTGCCGGATTTGAGAAGGTTGTAGATGCTATGTTAGCTCAGGGTGTTTGCTAATCAATTAGCAGATAAGTCCCGATTACAGCTAAATAACGATTGAAAAATGTCCCCGTATATTGCTGGAAACGGTAGTATACGGGGGTTTTATTTGTATTAGGGGTAGCTAGTGCAGATGTTGTAATTATGCACAAAATTTTCAGAAAAGAATTTGCTTTGTTTGACATAAAAAGACGGTGTTCATATAATAATAGTACCCAGACAGATAAATCTGTCTGGGTGCGCTGACACCTTAAAAATCTGACATTTTAGCCAGTTCGTAGGCTGGCAGACAACAGAAAATCAGCATTAAAAGAAAAGAGAAAAGGTTGTCCGAAAGGGCAGCCTTTTTCAAGTTAATGGGGTATGGATGGCAAAGTATGACAAGAAAGCAGCTTTAAAGATTATGATAGAAGCTGTAAAGCAATACGAAGAAAAACTGAATGATAAACAGTTTCTAATCATATATCGGGAAAGGAAAGATATAAAGACAGTAAATGTAGGATTTCGGGATATGAACTTTTTACATATGACTGGTGTGAAAACAAGATTGTCTGCACAACAATTTTATGCGGCTTGCCTGGAATCAAAACTTTCTGAGTATGATTTTGAAATTGATAATAAAGGAAAAGTGCAACAGAAATTAATGGTGTTACCATATCTGGCGAAGAACCAGAGTATGCATGAACTTAGGGTAAGTGATGAAATATTTGAAATGATTTTAGTGGATGAGGAATGAAAATAGTAAGGTTATAACTCCCTTGTTGTCCAACCCCCGAAATGGTAGTATAATCAAAACACACAAATCAATAAACAAATGGGGGCAACACATATGAACATTTTATTTTTTCTGACACCGAAGGAAGACGTAGCACATGTGGAAGAGACGGACACCATGCGTCAGGTGCTTGAGAAAATGGAACATCACGGTTACACAGCCATTCCACTGCTTGGTGTGGAAGGAAAATATATTGGTACGATCACAGAGGGAGATCTGCTCTGGTTTTTAAAGGACCGCAATTTCCCGGATCTGAAACTGCTTGAGGATATGCCGATCACGTCGATCGAGCGTAGAAGGGATAATCAGGCGGTAAAGATCGATGAATCCATGGAGAATCTGTTTGACAAGGTAATGAACCAGAACTTCGTTCCTGTTGTAGATGATAAAAGGGTATTTATCGGAATCGTAACCAGAAAAGATGTTCTGGCATACCTTGGAAAGAAAGCGGCTGCTCAGGCGTAATGATAAACCGTCCGTTTGCGGCGCTGAAAAAAAAACGATAAAAACAGTGTCACAAACTCTGCCACCGGGATTGCAAGCCACACACCGGTCACCCCCCAAATAGCTGGCAGTGTGAGGAGTGACAGCAGGATAAAAACAAAGGTTCTTGTAAAGGATATGACCGCTGAGGTTTTTCCGTCTGAGAGTGCCGTAAAGAGAGCGGATGAAAAAATGTTATATCCGCTGAACAAAAAGGTCACACAGAATACCGAAAAACCGCTGACGGCAAGGTCATAAGTCGCTGTTTTTCCACCGACAAACAAGAGCACGATCGGCTCGGAGAGCAGGTTACAGCAAATAGTAATTATAATAGAAGAAACGATCACGAAGCGTCTGCAGATTTTGCAGACGCTTTTCAGTCCGCCTGTATTTTTTGCACCGTAATTGTAACTGATCACAGGTGCAACACCCATGGAAAATCCAAGAAAAAGCGCATTAAATAAAAATTGGGAATAAAGCAGTATCGTGATTGCGGCAACACCGTTTTCGCCGGCAAGGCGCAGCATGATTTTGTTAAATGCATAAGTAATCACAGCGTTTGCAATATTCGTTACCATCTCGGATGCACCGTTAAAACTTGCAGTAGAAAGGACACTTCCATGAAAATGAAATTTTGTAAAATAAAGATCTCCCCTGACAAAGAAAAAGTAGAAGAGTCCCACGACTGCAGGTATGAGCTGACCGATACCGGTGGCTAAGGCGGCTCCTTCAATGCCAAATCCAAGAGGAGATAAAAATACATAGTCCAACACGGCATTTGTGATACCGGCACTGATGACTAACGTCATGCCAATGTGTGGTTTTCCCGCTGTCACGAAGAACGTCTGGAACAGGCTCTGCAGCATGCACGCCGGGGCAAATAAAACAACGGTAAAAAGATATGCCTTGCAGTTTGCAAGTAACGAATCATTTGCACCGAGAGCGCGGCAGATTGGTTCTAAAAATAAAATCGTCAGTATCAGGATGACAACACTCGCCACAACACCGGTAAACACGAGCATGGAAAAGTTATCTTTTGCTTCATCGTCTTTCCCTTCGCCCATTTTCTTTGCGACGACGGCGCTTCCTCCGGTTGCGAGCATGACGCCGATGGCGAGTACGATATTGATGACCGGATAGACGATATTGACTGCGGACAGCGCATTATCTCCAAGAAAGCGCGAGATAAAAATCCCGTCCGTGATTGTATAACAGGACATGAGTACCATCATGACCATGGATGGTAATGCGAATTTTAATAAAGTGACAGGTGTGAATTTCTGACCAATGGACTGTGCCATAATGGGTTCCTCCTTTGAAATATTTTTAAATGTTGTGTCAGCGCGGATGGAAATTGCGGTTTTGAGACACAAATGCTATCATAAACTATATTGTTACCATATAGTCAAGAACTTTTTTCGTGAGGGGAGATTAAAAGTGGACAAAAGTCAATATCTGACAACTGGTGAGCTTGCAAAGCTCATGCACGTCACCAAAAACACTTTATTTCATTATGATAAGATCGACTTGTTTTCGCCGGAGATCGTGCTTGATAACGAGTACCGTTATTATTCGATCCATCAGATCGAAGTGCTCGAAGCGATCATTATGCTAAAGGAACTTGGTATGTCTTTAAAAGAGATCCAAGCCTTTTTAAGTGACCGGACTCCGGAAAAATTATTGGAGCTGTTTGAAAAAGAGGAACAGATTCTGGCAGAAAAAATCCGGCTGTTAAAGGATCGCAGGCAGTGGATGGAAGAAAAAAGTAAAAAAATCAGGGCATATTTAGAGAAAGAAAAAGATGAAATATTTGTCTGTGAAAAACCGGACAGATATTATCTGATGGATACATTTTTAGACGTTTCGGAATCAGAATTTGCGGAGCGCACAGCGGAACTGATCAATTTTTATGAGAACAACAGCAAAAGCATCTGTTATGAGATTGGTTACATCCAGTATGCAAAAGATGTCAGACGGCAGATCTATGCAAATTACAGCAACGTAATATTGCTGATGAAACATAAGCCGGGCGGCATGTCCTGCCATTTTATGCCTGCGGGGAAATATCTGACAACTTATTTTAAAGGGCACTGGAGAAACATCGGGGAGGCTTACCGGAAACTTCTTGCTTATGCAGATGAACATCAGATTACACTGGCGGAAGAGTTCCTGGAAGTTTACACGGTGGATCAGCTGATGGCGGAGACGGTGGAGGAGTATGTGACGGAGATATCGGTGCGCATCTGCGGGGGAGATATGGATGAACTGTGAAGACTGCTGTTTCACTTAATCATAGAGTGTTCGCAAAACGTGTATTTTATGGTTGGAAATATGGAAGATTTTCTTAATTTAGACGAAGGTTTAACAAAAACAAAATGAGATAAGATATAATAAGACTGCCGAGCGAAGCGAGTATAAGGCATATAGCATGAAAAACTATCTGTGTATGTCCATTATCACAAAAAATCCTCAAAAAACGCGGATTTAAGGGAAAATTATGGGTATTTTCCGAGCAAAATTTTCATATATACCCAAAAGGTAAAAATGAATCGTGATTGAAAGGAAAAATGATGGAAAAGAGGAGGCAAAATATGAAACGAACAAGTGTAACACGGAAAATGGCATTGATTTTAGCAGCGATAGTTCTTATGACAGCATCAGGCTGTGGCAGGCAGGAAAATGCTGATAAAGCAGACAATAATATTACCATATATAAAAGCAATGAAAACGCAGATGGTTTTGATACAGAAACAGTCACATTGGATGCACTGACACCGGAAAATATCATGACAGCACTGGCTGATGCCGGGGTAGTTTCTTCGGATGTGACGGTGCTTGACTTTAAACAGGAAGAGGATAAGATCACACTAGATCTGTCGAAAACGTTTGAGGAATATGTAGGTCAGATGGGAACAGCAGGGGAATATGCGACCGTTGGGAGTGTGGTCAATACTTATCTGGATGCGTATGATGCTGAAACCATATCACTTTTGGTAGAAGGTGGAACCTGGAGTACCGGGCATGCAGAGTATGAGTCTTTACAGGGGAGGTATACATATGATGTACAGGAGTAGAATAACAAGAGTAATGCTGATTGCCGGAATATTTCTGGCAGGATGTGGAGCATATGGCGGAACCGCCGGCGCAGAGGATGATGCCGTGATGCAGGAGTTGTATGATCGGAGCGAGATTGCAAGAGGATACACAGATCCAATTTTTCAGGAGTATTTAGATCAATATGATTCGGACTGCGAGATCAAAGAGACATCGTTTGGTTTTGAGCCTGCCGAAACACCGGCACAAGCGTTGTATTTTGTGGAATACCAGTACAGCAATGGCGTCAGTGACGATTTGAAATATTTTTATCAGGTTCAGGTGGATGATAATCACAACTGTACCGTTTCAAAAGAAGGGGAAGGTCAGGCAAAGACAGAAACGTCGACAGAGGAGGTGACGGAGATAGAATGGCTGACGCAGTAAAAGAGAAGTGTGTTGTCGTCCAACATGTTAATATGAAAAAATGAAAAACGCCCGGATTGCCGGATGTTGTTCTCAAAGAGGAAACTTTGGGATGTCATTCGGCAAGACCGGGCGATATTTCATCATAAGAATAAATAGATGATTCTTATCGTATATGACAAAAATTAATTCTGTTACTTAGCAGCCTTATGACCGGAGTCTGCAACCAGCGCTTCAGCATAATCCAGTGCTTCCACGATATTCGGAAGAAAATGTTCTTCTCCGATCAGTTCGATAAAATGATCTTTTTTCATGACAGACATCGGCTGTTCGTTTACATGTGAGAAGATTAATGTGATATGCTTTTTCTTTGCACGTGCGGCAAGATCACGCAGGGAGCGCATTGCGCTGGCATCGATTGCAGGAACGCTTCTCATACGGATAACGATGACCTTTGTTGATTTGTCACTGGTGATGGCAAGAATTTCGTCAGCAGCAGCAAAAAACAGAGGACCACTGATCTCAAATACACGGATGGAGTGTGGAATATCTCGCATTTTTTCTGCTTCACCAGGGGTGACATCCGGCTCATCTGCATATTTCCATGCTGTGACATCTGCAGTTTCTGCCATACGTTTCATGAATAAAAGTGCGGCAAGTACGACACCGACTTCGATCGCAACAACCAGGTCGAAAAATACTGTCAGGAAAAATGTTGCAACAAGTACGATCACATCACTCTTTGGAGCAGTTTTGCACAGATGGAAAAAGGAAGTCCAGTCTGCCATATTCCATGCAACGACTAAAAGCACAGCGGCCAGTGTTGTCATTGGGATTAAGGAAGCAAGCGGCATCAAAACGACTAAAATAATGCTTAAAGTGATACAGTGTGTGATACCTGCGATCGGGGTACGTCCACCGTTTCTTACATTTGCGGCAGTACGGGCAATCGCACCGGTAGCAGGGATTCCACCGAAGAGACCGGAAAAAATATTTCCGAGTCCCTGACCGATCAGTTCAGCATTTGACTTGTGGGTGTCACCGATCATACCATCAGATACGACTGCGGAAAGCAGGGATTCAATACCGGCTAAAATCGCGATCGTAAATGCCGGGGAGATCAGTTCCTGTACCAGTTTATAGCTGAATGCCGGCATGTGGAAAGACGGAAATTCGGAGGAAAGTTCTCCGTAAACACTTCCGATCGTGTTGACCGGCAGTTTAGCAAAATAAACGATGGCAGTTGTCACGATAATTGCGATCAGGGATCCCGGCAGTTTGTCAGTTACTTTCGGCCACAGAATTAAAATCACAAGTGCAACGGCACCGATTGCGACGGTAACCGGATTGATGGTTGTGATATTTGCAGCATAGGCGCCAAGTTTTTCAATAAATTCAGAAGGAACAGCACCCATATCAAGTCCAAGAAAATCTTTGATCTGTCCGACAAACAGGGTGACTGCGATACCACAGGTAAAACCTGTCGTGATCGTATAAGGAATATATTTAATCAGGGAACCAAAATGGCAGAGGCCCATAATACATAAAATGATACCTGCCATGATTGTTGCGACAATCAGTCCGTCTGTACCGTAAGTGGTCACGATGCCATAGATGATAACAACAAATGCGGCAGTTGGTCCGCCAATCTGTACACGGCTTCCTCCGAAAAAGGAAATAAAAAATCCGGCAACGATCGCAGTGTAGAGTCCCTGTACCGGACCGACACCGGAAGCGATCGCAAGTGCGATAGAAAGTGGAAGAGCAATGATCGCCACAATGATACCGGAAAGGATATCTTTGATGAGCTGCTCTTTTGTGTATCCCTTCATTACGTCAAATAGTTTTGGTCTTAGTTCGTTCATAGGTCTTTTGTACTCCAATTCTTTCCTAAGTATAAAAAGTATTAAAAATTTATAAAAACGCAAGTTAAAATTTTAGCATGTTCTTAACATGATTGCAAGGTGAATGGCGCAAAAAAGTAATTCATGATATAATGAGCGCAACATCATAAAATTACGAGTTTTTATAATCTGAATAAGGACTAATATGGAACAGAAAAATTCCTACGAAAAAATATATGACATTGTAAAACAGATTCCACGCGGTACGGTTGCAACCTATGGACAGGTGGCAGCGCTTGCGGGCAACAAAAGGTGGGCCAGGGTGGTCGGCTATGCGCTGCATGTAAATCCGGATCCGGAGGGAATCCCGTGTTACCGGGTAGTAAACCGTGAGGGGAGAGTTTCGGAGGCCTTTGCATTTGGTGGCGAAAACAGGCAGATCGGACTTTTGGAAGCGGATGGCATAGAGGTAAAAGACGGATGTGTTGATCTCTCAAAATATCAGTGGCGCAAAGAGATATTTTAGCGAATACTTTAATTCCTATTGACATGGTATGAATAGTCGGATATACTTCTAATACGATGATAAAAGAATCGTTTATTCATAAGTTTGCGGCTGCGCTGCATCCGCAAGACTAAAATATGAAAAACAGCGCAGAAATGAGGAAAATATGAGAATATCAACAAAAGGAAGATATGCGTTACGCCTGATGCTGGATCTTGCACTGAATAATACCGGAGAGCCGATCAGTTTAAAGGATATTGCGAGACGCCAGGAAATTTCAGATAAATATTTAGAGCAGATTATTTCCGTTTTAAATAAGGCAAAATATGTAAAGAGCATTCGTGGTGCACAGGGAGGATACATTCTGACAAAAAGACCGGAAGAATATACCGTCGGAATGATATTACGCCTGACAGAGGGAAGCCTTGCACCGGTGGCATGCGTCGAGGATGAAGACACCTGTGATAAGATGAATGACTGTGCAACAGTTCTGGTGTGGAAAAAAATGAACGAGGCGATCAACCAGATTGTTGACAGTATCACACTCGCAGATTTAGTGGACTACGAGAGACAGCGTGCCGGCGAGTATGTAATCTGAATTTTATGAGAAAATAAGAAGCGTGGGAATGGATTGATCCGACACAGTGGAAGTAAAATAATAAGCCGGAATTTATCGGTCTGACACAGTGGGAGTAAAATAATAAGGAAGAAAGAAATGGAAAAGGCAGTGGATTTTACGGGACTTGAAAAAAATATCATCGAGGTCATACAGGAAGAACAGATAAAACTTGGTTACCGGAGTGAACTGATCCGGCTATATTATCCTCTCACTTCGTTGAACCGTTTCCTTCATACCGATGCGGCAGAAAAAGAGATGACGGAATTATTAAAGACATTTTCCAAGGAAACGACAGAGACACTTGGCGGAGTGGAAATTTCCAACAAAGGGGAACGTTTCTGCATTTCAATTCCTCCAGCCGGTGTTGATTATGTGCATGATCATACAAATGGGAATGAATTCATTGCCGGGTTTATAGAAGCAATCGGGAAACACGGCTGTACGATGGATGAGCTTTTACAGCAGTTCCATAAGTATTCGGATCGTGTGCATGTAGAACGTACAAGTCATGGGGAATTTGATTATCTGGTTTACTTTGAGGATGGGGTGCCGGATGATTACCGTTACTGCATCACGGATGAGGGCTGCCATCTGATCTATCATCGTTTTACACCGGAAGATTATGAAGATTTTCAGTTTTAAAATATAGAAGATTAAAATAAATCAATAAAATTGATAAAATCATACCTTGCAGAATTTGAAAAAGGTATGTTATCATGTAAAACAGAAAACGAAAAGCAATGAAAAGGAATAGTAACAGCAGAATGGAAAGCAGAGAGCTGCCGGATGGTGCGAGGCAGTCAGAGTGAAGTTGTGAACTCGCCTTGGAGCTGCCGGCTGAAGGAACCGGATGCTTTGTTAAAGAAGCAGAAGGTGCTGGGTAGGCTTGGACGGATTGCCCGCCGTAAGAGGGAAAAGGCATGATAGTGCCGGATGAGTGCATGAGTGACGATATAGGTCATCCATGAAACAGAGTGGTACCGCGTGAAGAAAATTTTGCGTCTCTGTATGACAAGACCAGACAGGTTTTGCATACAGAGATTTTTTTGATTCATAGGAAATTACGTCCTACGAATCAAAAAGCCCTCCGGGCAGGATCGCACTGCGGCGGAGTGGAATTATGTCGCTGGGGCGACCCGCCGCAGGCGGAGAATCCTGCAAAGCAGGATTCTTTCTTATGATTAAGATGTTTTCCACGCAGAAATGGATGGTAGTGTGAAAACAGATTTTTCGCACACAGGAATGGAGGATCAATAATATGAATTTTAATGTTGCAGAAAAATATGGAAAGGCATATTTTATGCCGCCGGAAGTTACATATGACTGGGTAAAGAAGGATGCGATCGAAAAACCGCCGATCTGGTGCAGCGTGGATCTGCGTGATGGTAATCAGGCTCTGATCGAGCCGATGAGCTTAGAGGAGAAGATCGAATTTTTCCAGATGCTTGTAGATATCGGATTTAAAGAAATCGAGGTTGGTTTCCCGGCAGCTTCAGAGACAGAATACAATTTTATGCGTGCCCTGATCGAGCGGAATATGATTCCGGAAGATGTTACAGTTCAGGTTTTAACACAGGCGCGTGAGCACATCATCAAAAAAACATTTGAAGCAGTCAAAGGTGCACCGCATGCAGTGATTCATCTTTACAATTCCACATCTGTGGCACAGAGAGAGCAGGTGTTTAAAAAGAGCAAAGAAGAAGTAAAGAAGCTGGCAGTGGATGGAGCGATTCTGTTAAGAGATCTTGCAGCACAGACAGATGGAAACTTTACATTTGAGTACAGTCCGGAAAGTTTCCCGGGAACAGAGGTTGATTACGCGGTGGAAGTCTGCAATGCAGTACTGGATGTCTGGAAACCGGATGCAGAGCATAAGGCGATCATCAATATCCCGACTACGGTACAGATCGCAATGCCGCATGTATTTGCATGTCAGATCGAGTATATCCATAAACACTTGAAATACAGAGACAACGTGATCTTAAGCGTACATCCGCACAACGACAGAGGCTGCGGTATCAGTGACGCTGAGTTTGGTGTGTTAGCAGGAGCTGACCGTGTAGAGGGTACTTTGTTTGGAAACGGAGAGCGTACCGGAAACGTGGATATCGTAACACTTGCAATGAACATGGTATGTCATGGTGTAGATCCGAAACTTGATTTTTCCAATATCGCAGCAATCCGTGAAAAATATGAGCGTTTTACCAGAATGAGAGTTTATGAACGTACTCCATATGCAGGAGATCTTGTATTTACCGCATTTTCCGGTTCCCATCAGGATGCGATCTCAAAAGGTATGGCATGGAGAGAAGCAGGAAAGAGCGGTGAACGCTGGGATGTTCCGTATCTGCCGATCGATCCGAAGGATGTTGGAAGAGAGTATGAGTCTGATGTTATCCGTATCAACAGCCAGTCCGGTAAGGGCGGGGTTGCGTTCGTATTAAAGCAGAACTTTGGTATGTCGCTGCCGGATAAGATGAAAGAAGAAGTTGGTTACCTGATCAAAGGTGTATCTGATCACAGACATGAGGAACTGACTCCGGATATGATCTATCAGATATTTAATGAACACTATATCAACATCAAAGATGTATTTGATGTGCCTGATTGTCACTTCGAGCAGAAAGATGGTATTGCTGCAAGTGTGACGATTGAACAGAACGGTGAGCGCAGAGTAATCGAGACAACCGGAAATGGACGTCTCGATGCAGTCAGCAATGCGATAAAGATGTATTTTGGCATCAGTTATGAGCTGGCAGCCTATCAGGAGCATGCGATTTCAGAGGGATCTTCCTCAAAGGCAGCAGCTTACGTGGAGATCATCTGCCAGGGAAAACATTTCTGGGGTGTTGGTGTGGATGAAGATATCATCAAGAGTTCTATTGCAGCACTGGTTTCTGCCACAAATAAGATGGCGAAAAGTGAAAATATCATTGAGGGCAGAGATGAGCGCATTATGGAGATCATGAATTACATTCAGAATAATTATGTGGATGTGACGATGGATGTACTTGCTGAAAAATTCGGACTCTCCAAACCGTATCTTTCCAAGTATATCAAGGAAAAGTCCGGTATGACATTCCAGGATGCGGTAAAAGCTGCGCGAATGAAAAAAGCAAGAAGACTTTTAAAAGAGTCAAATCAGACGGTGGAATCAATCGCAGCAAGCGTTGGATATGAGAATGTGGAACATTTTAACCGTTTGTTTAAAAAAGCGTATGAGATGACGCCGGTACAGTTCCGCAGACAATATAAATAGTGCGAAAAACAGCACAGAAATAAAAAAGTTATAAAAATAAGAGGTGCTCCCGGAAGTTGTTCCGGTGAGAACCTCTTATTTTTAGTACTATGTATCAATTTATTTGATATGTTTTTTGATCGCATCAAAACTTTCTTTACTGATGACATGTTCCATGCGGCATGCATCTTCGGCTGCGATCTTTGGATCAACACCGAGACGTGTCAGCCAGTCTGTTAAAAGTTCATGACGTTCATAGATCATTTCTGCAATTTCACGACCCGAATCGGTCAGATAAATATATCCTTCTTTGGTAACGGTGATATTATTTTTCTCGCGTAAGTTTTTCATTGCAACGCTGACACTTGATTTTTTAAAACCAAGCTCTTCAGCGATATCAACGGAACGTACGACCGGATTACGTTTGCTAAGGATCAGGATGGTCTCTAAATAGTTCTCAGATGATTCGTTAACCTGCATAAAAATACCTCTTTTCTGTCTATAGGATGATCCCCTGACAGGAAACGGAATCCTATCAGGGGAAATGTGCCCCGCTTAAAATATATTTATTATAGTATACCATAATTCGGAGCTGACAGCAAATTTTATTTGTATTTTCGGGGTGTTGAAAGGTAAGTTTGAAATATGTCACGTATAACAATTTAATGGATATTTTTAACAATATATGTTGTACTTAACATATAAGGAGGCTGTTGTTATGAGTAACGAAGATATGAAGTCTATATTCGAACAGATCAACAACTTAAAAAAACCTGTTTCTGAATGGAGAGAAGAAATGATAGATAACTCACAGGATACTTTGCATGAAGTTCTGAGTGGAGTATCGGAGGAAATACAGAGAGTGCTGGATGAAAATAATTTTACACAGGAGGATTTGTGCCGTATTACGAATATGTCCCAATCTAATATTAGCAAAATACAAAATGGTAAAGTAGTTCCCAGAATAGAAACATTGCAAAAGATTGCATCGGCTACGCACACAAGACTGGTAATATGTTTTGAAGATATCGAGGGAGATGATTAAATAAAACAAAGAACAATTGGGCGTTGATATTTATGCGGACAGTAATAGTGGACCGCTTGAGTTTAAATTGAGAGGATATGAACGAACTATTTCCAGTGATGAAGCGCTTCAACAGTCAACGCGGTCGCCCCGCCAGATGGCACTGTATCGAAGGCAGTCAGCTTTCATCCCTGAAACAGCGAAATTATTTACAGGAAGCATTATTACCAAAATCGAAAATAAGCCAGTAGAAAAAGTTGTAAACGGCACTTCTTTGGACACTGGGATCACAGGATCTATGATAAAAAGAGAGGTTCATTATATCCCATCCTTTGGACATTTGCGTTATGATTTACTAAAGAATATTGTAGATAATACAGAATACAAGAAACTTGTCATTGATATTTTAAGACAGTTCGATGATTCGATTGCAGATATTTGTTATACAAAAGCAGATGATGGATCATATTTAGAGTCCATTATCACAAAGAATGGTGTAAATATGCCGTTTTCTGTTTATGGCGATGGTATTAAAAAAATATTATATATTCTTAATAAATTGGTTGATGCCGCAGACTCGATACTAATGATCGATGAAATAGAAACGGGGCTGCATAAAAAATATTACGATACATTGTTTCACGTTGTATTTGCACTTGCAAATAAACTGAACGTTCAATTATTCATAGCAACTCATAGTATTGAAGCTATTGATGCAATATTAAGATATGGTGATTATGAAAATAATCATGATATCAATGATCCAATTAAGGTTATTATATTAAAAAAAGTTGATTCAGATAAAGGCAGTAACATAGCTGCCCGGAATGTTACGGGTAAATATGTGTACGAAAACAGAAAAGTATTATGTGTATGAATGGAAATTCGAAAAAAGTAACAGACTTGGGATAGTCCCGCTTGATGAATATGAGCACATTGAGAGTCTTTCGAAAGATGGAAATCAGCTTGTCTTATGTGGGGTTGGCGGTAATGGTAAATTTGCGCATTTTGTGAAACAACATCGTGTAAATAATATGCTTATTGAGCAGGACATATCTTCATTAATGGTTGTCACAGACAGAGATGAAGATTCGGATGCAAAAATTGGAAGAATAATCAATAAAGCGAATAAGGCTGCAGTCGGAACTTTTTTCAGTATTCGAAATCACCAGAATGCGATGAGATCCTTTGGAACTTTTATTTCTAAAATTGACTGGTCAAAATCGGAATCTTTGAAAACGTTATTTTTACCGTTCATGTATCTGGGAGAGGAAAAACCGACTGAAAACAGGGAAAATTAAAAAATGGAAACTGGAAAAAAATTCCTTGCTATGTAAGAGGCATTTTGATATAATACATCTAAAACACAATTTATATGAAATTCGTGTGAAGGTAAAGTTATTCACATGCAGGAATGGAGAGTACTATGTCAGACAGTGCGGACGGGGACGCGGATCCTTACCCGAATCAGAATAACAGACTTATGATATCAATATATAAATATAAGAAAGCATAACTGCCGTCTGGAGAAGCAGACAGTTGCAGCTATGCTTTTTTGCGTGGAAAGAGAGGAATTATTTTTTTATGGGAAGTGACTCATTGTTTTTTATCATTATCGCGGTATGTCTTATCATGTCAGCTTATTTTTCGGCGACAGAGACAGCCTTTTTATCTCTGAACCGGATCCGCATGAAAAATATGGCGGACAAAGGAAATAAACGGGCAGCCCTGGTACTGGAACTGGAAGAAAAATATGACAATCTTTTGTCAACGATCCTGATCGGAAACAATATCGTAAATATTTTATCGTCCTCACTTGCAACAATCTTGTTTGTAAAGATACTTGGGGATGCAAAGGGAGCAAGTGTTTCAACGATCGTTACAACAGTGCTTGTCCTGATCTTTGGCGAAATTTCACCGAAAAGTATTGCAAAGGAATCGCCGGACAAATTTGCTCTGTTTTCTGCACCGATCATTTCAGTGCTGGTAAAAATCCTGACGCCGCTTAATTTTGTGTTTGCACAGTGGAAAAAACTGTTATCACATATCTTTAAATCAGAGGAAGAGACAGGAATCACAGAGGAAGAACTGCTTACGATTGTTGATGAGGCGCAGGCAGGCGGAGGTATCGGAGAGGATGAGCGTGTGCTGATCCGCAGTGCAATCGAATTTGATGAACTTGAAGCGGTGGATATTTATACACCACGGATTGATATTGTCGGAATTCCAGTGGATATGCCAAAAGATGAGATTGCAAAAATATTTGCGGATACGGGATATTCGAGACTTCCGGTTTATGAGGAAAATATTGACCAGATCATTGGTATTTTATATCAGAAAGATTTTTACAACTTTATTTACCACTCGGATGTGACAATTCGTGAGTCTGTGCGGCCGGTGATTTTTACAACAAAAAATAAAAAGATCGATGATCTTTTGCGGGAACTTCAGCAGAAAAAACTGCACATTGCGGTTGCGATGGATGAGTATGGCGGAACGGCAGGAATCATTACGTTAGAGGACATCTTAGAAGAACTTGTCGGCGAGATCTGGGATGAGCACGATAAGGTGGAAACTGAGATTGAGCGGATCAGTGACAATGAATATCTGGTCGCCGGAAAAACAAAAGTTGAGAAACTGTTTGAATGTCTGGACCGTGAGGCAGAATTTGACGTGCAGACGGTCAGTGGCTGGGTAATGGAACAGTTTGAATGTATTCCGAAAGCCGGAGATTTTCATGTGGATGAAGATTTTAAACTTGAGATAGAAGTGACTGAGATGTCCGGCAAGAGGATCGAACAGGTGCGTATCCGTGATCTGAGAGAACCGGAATCGGAAGAAGGAAAAGAATAAAAAAACTGGGGGATCAGAACCCCAGTTTTTTCAATTCCTCCGAAAATTCTGCAAGCAGCAGCTTACGTGAAAGGACAGCCGCATAAAATCCGTCAAGCGCCTGTTCGTAGATGTGCTGGTACTGTACAAAATGAAAACGGATCGTATCTTTCCAGTTATCTGCTGTAACCAGTCGATCTTCCTCAAGATGATAGTCAAAGAGGTTGCTGCGCAGTTCATAAAGTGCTGCGTAGCGGAAAGACTCCGACAACAGTGCAAGACAACTGTCATGATCCGGCAGTCTGGTAAGTCCGAGTGCACCAAAACGTTTCTGTATGGCAAAGCGGGAAGCAGATCCGTTTAAAATTCCAGGAATTTCTGTTGCGAGGAGTGTTTCTAAGTCTGTTTTGTAATAGCCGAGTGTCGCGGCAACGAGTGTATTGGAAAGCTCTGCAAAAAACGGCTGAAGCAGACAGTTTTTTGTTTCAAAATATTCGTCCATGAAATCGTAAAGTGCCGTATCGTCACCGGTGAACTGGTAGCTGTCGTGGTAAGCTGCACCAAATTGTGGGAGCAGACTGCCAAGGGCAGATGGATATCTTGTCAGGGCAAGATACAAAACAGCGTAAAATTCGGCTCCATTGCCGATCAGTGCATCCAGGCGGATACCTGCATCATCTAATGATACGGAGCCAAGCACCGGATATTTTGTTAAGATCAGGTCATCTATGATGGCAAGTTCATCGCCTAAAGCAAATTCGTCAAAGGCATTTTCTAAAATGCTGATCGCAGTATATAAGAAAAATACGTCAAAGCTGCCCTCTTTTAGTACCGGGCAGAAATAAGGATCTAAATCCAGATAATCATCGATCAGGGAAAAATCGAGAGTTTCGTCCATTGGAAACAGCGTATCTTTTAAATAAGCTGCAAGTGTATCATCTTCTTCTCCGGCAAAAGATAAAAAACGATACACAGTATAAGTTAAAATACGCTTTACCCCATACTCTGGGTGCGCGTGCATATAATCCGGGATCAGTTCCGGTGAAAATAGCTGGTTCATAAAAATCCTCATTTCCTGCACCATTTTGTGCATCAAATAAATTCTGTTTGCAAAAACTTTCCTGAGTAAAATTATCTATTAAAATATAAAGATACCTGTTGCACTCAGCGCTTTATTATAGCATTATATAGGAAGGTTGTCACTCGCTTTAGTGGAAACAGATTGTTCTTGTTTTTGCACAAAAAATTGCAATTCCTATCTTGACAATAGGAATTGATGATGTATAATACTTATATCATATCAACAAACTAGGAAATAAAACGGGCTGATTATGGATACATACAGAATATATGGGTTTTGGCGAGTATGAGTACCGTATAAAATGGATAAGATAAGGACAAAGAAAGGAACGATATCATGGCAAAATTAATTTATTTAGATAATGCAGCAACCACACAGGTATATCCGGAAGTATTAGATGCAATGCTCCCATATTTTACAGAGCATTATGGCAACCCTTCCGCTATTTATTCTTTCGCAGGAGAGAGCAAAAAAGCAGTTGATGAGGCAAGAGCAAATGTTGCAGATCTGATCAATGCAAGACCGGAGGATATCTACTTTACCGGCGGCGGCAGTGAGTCAGACAACTGGGCATTAAAGGCAACTGCAGAGGCATATGAGTCAAAAGGAAAACATATCATCACAAGCAAGATCGAGCATCATGCGATCCTTCATACCTGCGCATACTTAGAGCAGAAAGGTTATGAAGTAACTTATCTGGATGTCGATGAAGACGGAAAGATCAGCCTTGAGGAATTAGAGAAAGCGATCCGCCCGGATACGATCCTGATCTCTATTATGTCAGCAAATAATGAGATCGGAACAATCCAGCCGATCAAAGAGATCGGAAAGATCGCACATGATCATGGTGTATTATTCCACACAGATGCAGTTCAGGCATTCGGACATATCCCGATCGACGTGGAAGAGATGAACATTGATATGTTAAGTGCAAGTGGTCATAAGATCAACGGACCAAAGGGTATCGGTGTGATGTATATCCGCAAAGGTGTTAAGATCCGTTCCTTTATCCACGGCGGTGCACAGGAGAGAAAACGTCGTGCCGGTACACATAATGTTCCGGGTATCGTTGGAATCGGTACAGCTGCAAAACTTGCAAAAGAAAATATGGAAGAACGCAGTGCAAAAGAGATCGCATTAAGAGATCATCTGATCGAGCGTATATTAAAAGAAATTCCGTATACCAGATTAAACGGACACCGTACAGACCGTCTGCCGAACAATGCAAACTTCTGCTTCCGTTTCATCGAGGGAGAGTCCATGCTGATTCTCTTAGACCAGGCAGGAATCTGTGGTTCCAGTGGTTCTGCATGTACTTCGGGATCATTAGATCCATCCCATGTACTTCTTGCAATCGGTCTGCCGCATGAGATCGCACATGGTTCCCTGCGTCTGACTTTATCCGAGAAGAACACGATGGAAGAGATCGACTACACAGTAGATGAGTTAAAGAAGATCATTGAGCGTCTGCGCGGCATGTCCCCATTATATGAGGATTTTGTAAAAGAACAGAATAAATAAAATCAGAGCAGATCTGTAAGAGTAAAAAATTTAAATTTGCAAAATGAAAACAAATTGCAAGAGCAAAAAATGGATTTGTATAATTAAAAACAAATTGAGCGTAGAGAGATAAAGAAGGAGAAATCAGATATGTACAGTGAGAAAGTAATGGATCATTTTAATCATCCGAGAAACGTTGGAGAGATGGAGAATCCAAGCGGTGTTGGTACCGTTGGTAATGCAAAATGCGGAGATATCATGCGAATGTATCTTGATATTGATGATAATGGAATCATTAAAGAAGCAAAATTTAAAACTTTCGGATGCGGCGCAGCCGTTGCAACCAGCAGCATGGCAACTGAGCTTGTAAAAGGAAAAACAATCCAGGAAGCACTTGAAGTTACCAACAAAGCAGTTATGGAAGCATTAGACGGACTTCCACCAGTAAAAGTACACTGTTCCCTGCTTGCAGAGGAAGCAATCCATGCAGCACTCTGGGATTATGCAGAGAAGAATGGTATCAGGATTGAAGGCTTAGAGCGCCCGGTAAATGATATCAGTGAAAAAGAAGAGGAAGAAGAATACTAATTATATTAAATGAAGGGGAAGTGATCTATGGGCAAAAAACATTTGAGCGAAAGAAATCTGGGTTTTGAAACATTACAGTTACATGTAGGACAGGAGGAAGCAGATCCGGTTACTGATGCAAGAGCAGTACCGATCTATGCGACATCTTCTTATGTATTCCATAACAGCCAGCATGCTGCAGACCGTTTTGGCTTAAAAGATGCAGGTAATATCTATGGAAGACTTACCAATCCGACCGAGGATGTATTTGAAAAGAGAATCGCAGCATTAGAGGGTGGTGTTGCAGCACTTGCAGTAGCATCCGGTGCAGCAGCGATCACATATACGATCGAGAACCTTGCACATGCCGGTGATCATATCGTTGCAGCAAACAATATTTACGGTGGTTCTTACAACCTGTTAGAGCATACACTGCCGGATTACGGAATCACAACAACATTCGTTGATCCGCTTGATGTTTCAAACTTTGAAAAAGCGATTCAGGACAATACAAAAGCACTTTACATAGAAACATTCGGAAATCCAAACTCAGATGTCAGCGACATTGAGGCAATCGCAAAGATCGCCCATGCACATAAAATACCACTTGTTGTGGACAATACATTTGCAACCCCGTATCTGCTTCGCCCGATCGAATACGGTGCAGACATCGTTGTTCATTCTGCAACAAAATTCATCGGTGGTCATGGAACTGCAATCGGTGGTGTTATTGTAGACAGCGGAAAGTTTGACTGGGAGGCATCCGGCAAGTTCCCTGCTATCACGGAACCAAATCCGAGCTACCATGGAATCAGCTTTTCACAGGCAGCAGGACCGGCAGCATTCGTTACAAGAATCCGTGCGATCTTACTTCGTGATACCGGAGCAACGATCTCGCCATTCCATGCATTTATGTTTTTACAGGGACTTGAGACACTGTCCTTGCGTGTAGAACGTCATGTCGAAAATGCATTAAAGGTTGTAGAGTATTTAAACAATCATCCGCAGGTGGAGAAGGTACATCACCCGTCCGTTACACAGGATAAAGAGCAGCAGGAGCTGTACAAAAAATACTTCCCGAACGGTGGCGGTTCTATCTTTACCTTTGAGATCAAAGGGGATGAGCAGACGGCAAAAGATTTTATTGATAATCTTGAGATCTTTTCCTTACTTGCAAACGTGGCAGATGTAAAATCACTTGTCATTCATCCGGCTTCTACCACACATGCACAGTTAAATGAGGCAGAACTGGCAGAGCAGGGAATTTACCCGAACACGATCCGCCTTTCCATCGGAACAGAGAATATCAAGGATATCATTGAAGACCTTGATGAGGCATTTAAGGCAATAAAGTAACAAATAGTTTTTATCAGCCGGAGTTTTAAAGTATCTATTGTAAATTTCGGAAACAGCAGCATTCAAATAACAGATTCATGTAAAACAGCACAGAAAAGGAGACATTATTATGGCAAACGTATACCAGAGTGCAACAGATTTAATTGGAAAAACACCTTTATTAGAAGTAACAAAATTAGAGAAAAACAAAGGACTTGAGGCAAAAGTTCTTGTAAAACTTGAGTATTTTAATACATCAGGAAGTGTCAAAGACCGTGCTGCATATTACATGGTAAAAGATGCAGAGGAGAAAGGACTTTTAAAAGAAGGTTCTGTTATCATTGAGCCAACATCCGGAAATACAGGGATCGGTCTTGCTTCTATCGCAGCAGCAAAAGGATACCGTATCATTTTAACAATGCCTGAGACCATGAGCGTTGAGCGCCGCAACATATTAAAAGCATACGGTGCAGAGATCGTTTTAACAGAGGGTGCAAAGGGAATGAAAGGTGCGATCGCAAAAGCAGAAGAACTTGCAAAAGAGATTCCTGAAAGTTTTATCCCATCCCAGTTTACAAACCCGGCAAACGTACAGGCTCACTTTGAGACAACAGGACCGGAGATCTGGGCAGATACAGACGGCAAAGTAGATATATTCGTTGCAGGTGTTGGTACCGGTGGAACAGTTACCGGTGTTGGTCAGTACTTAAAATCCCAGAATAAAGATGTAAAGGTTGTAGCAGTTGAGCCTGAGACATCTCCGGTTCTTTCCAAAGGAACTGCAGGTCCTCATAAGATTCAGGGAATCGGTGCAGGATTTGTTCCGGAAGTATTAGATACCAAAATTTATGATGAGGTATTCCCGGTAGCAAACGAAGATGCATTTGCAACCGGAAAAGAACTTGCAAAAGCAGAGGGTGTATTAGTCGGAATTTCTTCCGGCGCAGCATTATATGCAGCGATCGAGCTTGCAAAATGCCCGGAAAACAAAGGAAAAACAATCGTTGCCCTTCTTCCGGACAGTGGTGACCGTTACTACTCTACAGCATTATTTGCTGACTAAGCCGATTTTATCAATTGTCAGTCAGAGAATTAAGATTTGCTGTTTAACTTCAATCATAATAAAAGCTGTCAGATGACAAATGGCAGCCTGCAATAGAATCATAGACAAAAAGCCACACTGCTGATTTAATGTTAATTTAGTGACATTGAACCGGCAGTGTGGCTTTTTTGGATATATGTTTTAGAAAAAGCCAGACAAATGCTGGTTTGTTGAGACATGTGTCGCCCGTCCAAATGGTGAGTCGTAGGTTTGTGAATGGCATCTTGCGCAAAGCCGGAGTTAATTTTGGTTCCGTTGTACGAAAATAAGAAAAGTCTAAGTGTGTCTGAGTTAGATTTTTTCGGAGTGACGTGAACGGCAACAACGAGTCATCCATGACTCGATGCTGCCTTGTTCTGCCATCCGTGGCAGAACATCACTGTGTATCTACAGACACACTAAGATTTTCTAATTTTCTCCCAAAGTCACAAAATTACTTCGGCTTTGCGCAAGATGCCAGCCTCCAGGTTATGAAACACCATTTGGGTGGGCGGTTCATCTCAAAACTGGGGGCGTAGGTGCGAATTTTCGATATTCGCACAAATGGAAATATGCTTAAAATGCTAATGTGCTGTATCATTAATATTCAACCTAATGGCTTCCCAGAATTTTTATATGCTACATTGTATTACATGAATTATTTCGTAAAATGCCAGACAAAATAACACAGAATAATTTTTTCAAATGTGTATGGCAATAAACATAGGCATAACGGGATACATTGAGGTTTTTCCAGTATTATCAAACCAATAATAATCTATTAAACATAGTTATTTGGAAATATTTTTTTATCAGATTCAGACACAAAACACTAAAAATTTACGCACTTCCAAGGGTGTAAAATGAGTTCCCCAGCGAAGGGTGGTTCACAACCTTGTGGCTGGCAAATCGCATCAAGCCGGGATTCGTTTTGTGACTTTGGGAGAAAATTAGGCAATCTTAGTCTGCCTGTTCGTAACACAGTGTTGTGCTGCCACGGACGGCAGCACAAGTCTTAATGCCCCCGGACGGGGCGTTTAAGACGCACACGTCACTCCGAGAAACATTAAATCAGGCTGACTTAGACTTGCCTTATTTTCGTACAACGGAACAAAACAGTCCCGGCTTGATGCAATTTGCCAATCGTAACCCCCCAGAACCACCCTACACAAGGAAACTCATGTCACCCACAAACCAGCATTTGGCGAGCAGCTCATCAGATGATTTCAGAAAAGAAGGTTTTTATTTTAATGTAAATGTGCTAAAATGATGTTTAATACAAAATATTTTGCTGCATAAAGAAAGCATTTATGGCATAAAGTGAGGACACAGATGGAAACAAAAAGACAGGATAACGAGACAAATATAGAGGAAAAACAGAAAAGTTCGGGTGCAGCACGGGAAATCCTAAGCTGGGTTCTGACTTTCGCATTAGCAATCGGAGCGGCATTTCTGATCAAAAATTATCTGATCATCAATGCGGATGTGCCGACAGGATCAATGGAAAATACGATCATGCCGGGAGACCGTCTGATCGGAAACCGTCTGGCATTTTTAAAGAGCACACCGGAGCGGGGGGATGTTGTGATCTTCCATTATCCGGATGACGAGGAAGAACTTTATGTAAAAAGGGTCATTGGACTGCCGGGAGAGGAAGTCCGCATCGAGGACGGAAAGATTTATATTGATGGAGATGAGACACCGCTTGAGGAAGATTATTTAAAAGAAGAATGGACAGTGGCGACGGGACCATATTTATTTGAAGTGCCGGATGACTGCTATCTGGTTCTTGGAGATAACCGTAATGATTCTTGGGATGCGCGTTACTGGGATAATAAATATGTAAGCATTGATAAGATACTCGGTAAGGGTGAAGTCATTTACTGGCCGCTGCAGGATATCAGAAAAATTAAGTAGAAAATTTATAAAAAAGAGTTTGACAGACAGAAGGTAAACATCAGGTGCAGGGGGGCAGACATGATAACATTTCTTTCAAAGTTTTTTATCAGGGAAAAAGAGGATAAAGCGAAAATCAGGCAGGAGTACGGAATGCTTTGTGGTATGGTGGGGATTTTTTTAAACATCCTGCTTTTCTGTGGTAAATTTTTGGCAGGGACGATCAGCCGCTCGATCGCTGTAACTGCAGATGCATTTAACAACCTGTCTGATGCAGGATCTTCGGCAGTCACACTGATCGGATTTAAGTTAGCCGGGGCAAAACCGGACCCGGAGCATCCGTTCGGACATGGACGGATTGAATATGTGTCGGGACTGGTCGTTGCGGCAGCTATCCTTCTGATGGCATATGAGCTGATCCGTGATTCGCTGGTAAAGATCATTCATCCGGAAGAAACCGAGTTTTCCGTAATGGTGGTTGTGATCCTTATTGTTTCGATTCTCGTAAAATTGTATATGTATCTTTATAACAGCGGGGTGGCAAAAAAGATTGATTCTGCGGCAATGAAGGCAACAGCAACCGACAGCCTGAGTGATACCTGTGCAACGGCAGTGGTACTTGCAGCAACTTTGATCGGACATTTTACAGGGCTTTATGTGGACGGCTATTGTGGTGTGCTGGTGGGTGTATTTATCTTGTGTGCAGGCATTGGTGCAGCAAAAGATACGTTAAATCCACTTTTGGGACAGCCGCCGGAAGAGGAATTTGTACAGAAAATTGATCAGATCGTAATGGCACATGAGGAGATATGCGGGATTCATGATCTGATCGTGCATGATTATGGTCCTGGAAGACAGATGGTGTCGCTGCATGCGGAAGTTCCGGCAGAGGGAAATATCTTAGAGATACATGATATTATTGATAATGTTGAAAATGAATTAAAAGAAAAGTTAGGCTGTGATGCGACGATACATATGGATCCGATCGTGACATCAGATGAACATGTCAGTGAGATGAAAGCTGCAGTGACATCCATTATCAAGGGAATCGATGAGCAGATCAATATGCATGATTTCCGTGTTGTGACGGGGCTTACACATACGAATATTATTTTTGATGTTCTGATACCATATAAATTTCATATACAGGATGACGAGCTGGTTGCACGCATTACATCACAGGTGAGAGATCGTCTTGGAAATAACTATTATGTCATTATAAAAGTCGATCATTCTTATGTATAAAAGAGCAGGGTAATTCAGGTTTTTACAAAGGAGAAGCGTATGCAGACACAAAACAGGGAACTGATCCTTTTGGTAGATGATGATCCGGGTAATCTGAAAAGAGCACAGACAATTCTTGGGGAAGAATTTCGAATTTCTGCGACTACATCCGGGAAAATGGCATTATCACTTCTTTCAAAAGTGACGCCGGATCTGATCCTTCTGGATGTAAATATGCCGGAAATGAACGGATTTGAAACACTGACAAAGATTCGCGAACTTGAAAATGGAGCTGCGATACCGGTTGTGTTTCTGACCGGTGATAATGATGCGGAAACAGAGACAAAATGTTTTGAAGCAGGGGCGATGGATTTTGTCGGAAAACCATTCGTCTCACAGGTATTAGTAAGCCGTGTGAAACGGATTCTGGAGAATAAACAGTATCAGAATCATTTAGAAGATATGGTTGCATCACAGGTTGCCCAGATCACGCGCATGCAGGATGAGGTGATCACCGGTATCGCAAACCTGATCGAAAGCCGTGACAACAGCACAGGACTTCATGTAAAAAATACGCAGAACTATGTGCGGATTCTGACGAGGGCGCTGCGTGAGCGGGGACTTTATGCAGATATACTTGATTATAATTATGAACTCAATACGGTAAAAGCATCGGTACTTCATGACATTGGAAAAATTAAGACGCCGGATGCAATCCTTTTAAAACCGGGAAGGCTTACTGACGAGGAGTTTGCTGTCATGAAAAAGCATACCGTAGATGGCTGTGAGATCATTGACGGGATCATAGGAACTGTGGAACATGAGGAATATGTGGATATTGCCAGAAAAATAGCAAGACACCATCACGAAAGATGGGATGGTACAGGATATCCGGATGGATTAGCCGGGGAGGAGATTCCGTTATGTGCAAGGATCATGGCGCTTGCAGATGTTTTTGATGCACTTTATCAGGAACGGTGTTACAAAAAAGCAATCCGTCCAGCATCGAAAGTATTTGAAATAATAAAGGAAAACAGCGGTTCCCAGTTTGATCCGAACCTTGCAGAAATTTTTTGTGAATTGCAGCAGGAAATTACGGATATCAGTGAATGAGGGGAAACGTTATGAAAAGAGAAATCAGGAAGGACAGAGCGGGACTGATCCCGTACATACTTTATACCATATATACGGTTTATATGGTAATGGCAGCAGTTTACTTAAAATGGCCTAGCTGGGTAGCTGCAGTGGTAGTCTGCGGACTGTTGGCAAGCATCGGGCTTAGGCTTCTGTTAGGACGATCCGCAAAACTGGCAAAATTATTTTGTTCGATAATGATCTGGATGAATATTATTTTATATACAGTTTTTACGGATGGATCGTCTCTTACCATGGCAACGGTTGCGGCAAGTGTCGTGATGTTGTCTCTTTTTGATCTGATCGAGATTAATTATATTTCGTTGGCAGCAATACTTCTTTTGTTTGGTCTTGATACATTCCTGTTAGATAAAGTTAATTATGATAATCCGGTACGGGAAATGGAATTTTTTATGCAGTTTCTTGCGATCATCATCCTCGAACTCATGGAAAATAAACAGTTAAAGAACCGTATACAGCATGAAATCGAACTTGACGAGGCAATGCGTGAACTTGAAGAAGCGGAACATGCAAAAGATGATTTTATGGCAAATATTTCACATGAGATCCGCACACCGTTAAATTCGATCATCGGAATCGGCTCAGAGTTACTGGATGCGAAAGTGGATGATACGACCAAAGAGCAGTTATATGATATTACGGTCGCAGGCAGGAATCTGATGTCCTTAGTGTCTGATATTCTGGATTTCTCAGAACTTGAAAATGATACTATGGAGCTTGTGGAGGAGCCTTATAATATCACATCTGTGATCAATGATGTGGTAAATATGGCACATGTGTGGAATAAAGAAAAGAATCTTGAGATCATTGTGGATTGCGAGGCAGATATCCCGAATAATCTGCTTGGGGACAGTCAGAAGATCTACCGTATGATTTTAAATCTGATCAACAATGCGATCAAGTTTACGGATGCCGGAGGTGTCATTTTGTTTGTTGGCGCCCGCAAGGAACCATATGGTATCAATCTCATGGTGAAGGTAAAAGACACCGGAATCGGCATGAGTGAGAAAAATATAGATGCACTGGAAAATACATACAATCAGGTAGATACAACACGCGACAGACGAGCCGGAGGTGTTGGTTTAGGACTTGCGATCTCACGCAAAATGATCGCAAAGATGAATGGACATATGCATATCGAGAGTGTTCCTGATGTGGGGACAACCGTTTCCATTATCATACCGCAGAGAGTACTGACGGATATGCCGCTTGTATCTGTACGTGATGCAGGGGATAAAAAGATCGTTTTTTATATGAATCTCGAAAGATATCGCTTTGGGCAGCTTCGTGACGGTTATCTTGAATGTATACAGAGGATGATCGATCAGCTTCATGTAGATGCTGTGCGCTGCTCTACGATGCATGAGTTAAAGAACCGTATCGAACATGAAACATTTCAGTTCCTGTTTGTTGCGGATGTGGAATATTTTGAGGAACAGAGTTACTTTGACAGCCTGACCGACAAAATGAAAGTAGTTGTCATGGCAAACAGGGATTGTGATCTGCAGAAAGTCGGATCAGAAGTACAGCTTATTTACCGCCCAATCCATGTGTTCTCAATTGCCACTGTTTTAAATGGCGAAAAACTTCAGCAGGATGCTTATGATGAAAGGTGGCACCATGACAGATTCCGCATAAAGGGAGCAAAAATTCTCGCTGTGGATGACAGTGCCATGAATTTAAAAGTTGTTTCAAGCCTGCTTAGCCATTATGGAATTACGATCGATACGGCACTAAGCGGCAAAGAAGCCATAGAGAAAATAAGTGACAGAAGCTATGATCTTGTGTTTATGGATCACATGATGCCGGAAATGGATGGTGTGGAATGTATGCACAGGATTCATGAACTGCCGGGATTCAGGGAGAGAAAGATACCGGTCATAGCACTGACTGCCAATGCGATAGGCGGAGCCAGAGAGATGCTGATAAGAGAAGGATTTGATGATTTTGTTGCGAAACCGATTGAAAAGTCAGCAATGGAACGTGTCCTCCGCAAATATTTAAGTGCATTTATTGAAAAAGATACAGGGGAAGCAGAGAAAAATAAAACGGAAGTGACTGAGAAAATATCTGGTCAGTCCAAAGAGGAACAGAGTAGAAGTAGTGAAGTATCCGGCGAGTCAGAAGAAAGACAGAATGGAAGCAGTGAAGTATCCGGTGAGTCAGAAGAAAGACAGAATGGAAGCAAGGAAGTATCCGGCGGGTTATCAGAAGAAGAGAATTTTGAGGTGGCAGGTATTGATCATAAGTTAGGACTTTCCTATTTTGACGATAATGAAGCGGATTATATGGAGATCGTACAGTGTTTTTATGAACAGGGAAGAAGCCAGATCCAGACACTGCAGGAGTTGTATGATAAAAAAGACTGGGAAAATTATAAGATCAACATACATTCTCTGAAAGGACAGAGCCTGACGATCGGCGCAAAAGATCTTTCTGCAAAAGCAAAGAGAATGCAGGAAGCATGTGAGCATAAAAATGAAAATTATATCATACAAAACCATGTGGAGCTGATAGCAGATTATTGTGCGATTCTCGATGGACTGTCAAAATATGTAACGGCAGAGGGAGAAGAACAGACCTTGCTACAGAAATTAGCGGCTGCGATCGATAATTTTGATCAGGAGGAGGCAATACAACTGCTGGAAAACGTAAAAAATGAAGCAGGCAGTTCACTGACGGATTCGGATGCACAGATCATCACTGATATGACAGAACAGATCGGATTGTTTGATTTTTTCAGTGCGGCAGAAACATTAAAAAAATGGGGAGGTGACGTGCAATGAATAAGTTAAGTGACAGAATTATCCGGGTACTGATCCGGAAAGATGTTTCCATTCATGCACAGTTATTCCGGTTTATGTCACTGCTTGGAACGATTGCAATGGCAGTAGGCGGAGTTTATACGCTTGCCGAAGGGATGGAAATAAAAAATGTTATTGCATTGTTTGCCGGGGCATTTTTTATGGGAGTGCTTTTTTGGGCGGGAAAGAAATTTAAGCAATATGATATCTGTTCCTTTATTCTGATGCTGGGACTGAATGGGATTTTCCTGCCGGTTACATTTATGCGTTCCGGGGGTTTAAAAAGCGGTATGCCGCTCTGGTTTGTACTCGGTTTTATCTCACTCTTTTTTCTGCTCCGCGGAAAAGGACTTATTGCGGGAACAGTCATAACGATCATTGCAGATGCGGTCTGTTTTTATATAGCGATGGTTTATCCGGAGAAAATTGTTTATATGGAATCAGAATCTGTGGTTAACGTCGACATTATTGTAAGTACTGTTATAACTGTTTTTCTGACCTGTGCATTTATGTTTATTCAGATCACACTCTATGAGTATCAGCGAAAAGAAAATGAAAAACAGCAGGCAAAGCTAGTTGCTGCAATGAATACACAGAGCCGTTTTCTTGCCAATATGAGTCATGAGATCCGTACGCCGATTAATACGATCATAGGGTTAAATGAAATGACACTGCGGGAGGAGAATCTGTCGGACGATATTATTGAAAATGCCAATAATATCCAGAGCGCAAGTAAGATGCTGCTATCCCTGATCAATGATATTTTAGACCTGTCGAAGATCGAGGCTGGAAAAATGGAGGTTGTTCCGGCACGTTATGAGACAGGTAAGCTTTTCAGTGAGATCGTAAATACGACCTGGATACGTGCACATGAGAAAAATCTGGAATTTTGTGTCAACGTATCCGAAAAACTGCCGTCAATGTTATACGGCGATGAAATGAGGATCAAACAGGTTCTGACAAATATTTTAAGTAATGCGATCAAGTACACGCAAAAAGGATCTGTTACGTTGTTTGTGGAAGGGGAGCAGACAGGGACGGATGAAATCCTTTTAAAAATGTCCGTGATCGATACCGGTATGGGAATCCGGCAGGATGATATGAAATATCTGTTTGACAGTTTTAAACGGGTCAATGAGGGCAATACGAAAGGAATCGAAGGAACAGGACTTGGACTTTCCATCTGCAGCCAGCTCGTAAATCTGATGGGCGGTCAGATCACGGTTGACAGTATTTATCAGAAGGGTTCCACTTTTACGATCACGATTCCACAGAAGATCGTGAATGCTGCACCGCTTGGAAATCTCAACTACAACAGTTCATCGAGACATCAGAGGTCTTCCTACAAAAAGAGTTTTGAAGCTCCGGAAGCAAAAGTACTTGTTGTGGACGATAATGATATGAATCTGCTTGTTGCCAAAAAGCTGCTCCGGGAGACAAAAGTCCAGCTTTCCTTAGCACACAGCGGAATGGAATGCTTAAAGCTGACGGCGAAAAATAATTATGATGTGATCTTTATGGATCATATGATGCCGGAAATGGATGGAGAAAAAACCATGGATCTGATACGCAATCAGGAAGGCGGATTCTGCCGGAAAACACCGATTATCGCCCTGACGGCAAATGCAATGTCAGGAGCGGAAGAGAAGTATCGTAAAATGGGATTTTCCGATTATCTTGCGAAACCGATCAATGGCATTCTTTTTGAGGCAATGCTGCTTCGTTATCTGCCGAAGGAGCGTATTGAATATATGGTTGCTCCGGATGAGATCAGTGAAATGGACGGATTCCGTATTTTAGGGCAGAAGAAAAAACAGAAACTGATCATCAGTACAGATAATGTGGTAGATCTGCCGAATGATGTGGTAAGGCAGCTTGGAATACCGATGATGCATTATTTTGTAAACACGGAATACGGTCATTTTGAGGATATGGTGGAAATCCATTCGGACAGCCTGCTTTCTTATATTGAAAAAGATCAGTATGCAAAATCAGAAGCGCCGACAGTCGGGGAGTATGAGACATTTTTTGGAAATCTGCTTGAGGAGGCAGAGCAGGTGCTTCACATCTGTATTGCTTCCGGATCAGGAAAGGGATTTGAGAATGCAGGTAAGGCAGCAGCCGGATTTTCCCATGTGCAGGTCTATGATTCGGGACATTTATCCAGTGGCACAGGACTGATGGTAATGCAGGCGGCAAACATGTCATTGAAAAACAGGGATATGGATGAGATAATACAGAAGTTAGATGAGATGCAGAAAAAAGTGCAGACAAGTTTTATACTTGACAGTTCTAAGCAGCTTTACCGCAGCGGGCTCTTAAATAAGCAGGTTTGGAAACTGACAGAGATGCTGCAGTGTCATCCGGTTTTGTCACTGCACAAAAAGAAAATAGTGCCGTCCGCGATCTTTTTTGGTGATACGGAGAATGTTTATAAAAAATATATTCGTGCGCAGATGGCGCGGTTTGCCTCCATTGATCAGAGCGTTTTGTTTATAACGTCTGCAGGGTGTTCAAAAGAGACGAAAGACATGATCTTAGAGGAAGTGCAAAAATATAAGCAATTCGATCAGGTATACATGCAGGAGGCGTCGGCGGCAATCACGAGTAACTGCGGAGCGGGGTGCTTTGGACTTATTTATATGTTAGAGTAAGATTTTAATGGTGCTGTTTGCATCATAAATATAGTACGAAAGGAAGGATGAGGAATGAAAAGTGTAAAGAAAAAGATAACGGCAATGTTGTTGGCAATTCTTCTTATATTTAGCGGGAGCATGATCGCAGTGGATGTTATGCAGCCAGTCACTGTTGCAGCGGCATCTGCTGTAAAGCTGAATAAAACGAGCCTGACGATGACAAAGGGAAAGACATATCAGCTTAAATTAAGACCGGCGCAGAAAAAAGTGAAATGGTCATCTTCAAAGAAAACAGTAGTCAGCGTTTCAAAAAGTGGAAAACTGACTGCAAAAAAAGCAGGAAAGGCAACAATTACAGCAAAGGTCGGGAAAAAGAAATATACCTGCAAAGTAACGGTAAAAAATAAGCCGGCGGCTGTTCTGACAAAAGCAGATAAAGAGAAAGCAGAAGTTCTAAAGCTGATCAACAAGGAGAGAAAGGCGCAGGGAAAATCTTCTCTGAAAATGAATGATACCTTAAATGCTGCAGCAGATAAGCGGGCAAAAGAGCTTACACAGCTGTTTTCGCATACAAGACCAAACGGAGAGAGCTGTTTTTCTATTTTAAGTGAAAAGAAGTATCAGGTAAATTATCGCAGTGCAGGTGAAAATATTGCGGCAGGTTATACCGATGCAGCAGATGTTATGAATGGATGGATGAACTCACCGGGACATCGTGCTAATATTTTAAGCGATTCTTATGATCAGGTTGGAATCGGTTATTATTATGATGCGAATGCGCCATATCGTTATTATTGGGTGCAGATCTTTATGGGAAGCTGGTAAAAAAGTATTGACATTTTAAGAAAGAGTGTTATACTCGGACACATAAAAACAGAATATGATCTTCAGGGCAGGGTGAGATTCCCTACCGGTGGTATAGCCCACGAGCCGCAAGGCATGATTCGGTGTAACTCCGAAGCCGACAGTATAGTCTGGATGAAAGAAGATATGGATAAGCAGGATTGAAAGGATCGTTTTAAACGATCGGTAAGAATGCATACAAGGCTCTGGAATAGTTTTATTTCAGAGCCTTTTTGTTTGTGACAATAGAATTTCGCAGAGCGTGTATTCTATCGTCATGAATCAACAAAGATTGCAGACTCTGTCTTGCAGAAAGGGGAATGTATTCATGCAACAGGAAAGATATATGCGCCGTGCAATGGAACTTGCAGAACTCGGCAGAGGATGGACAAAGACAAATCCGGTGGTTGGTGCGGTTCTTGTAAAAGGGGACAGGATCATCGGGGAAGGCTATCATAAAAAATTTGGCGGACTTCACGCAGAGAGGGAAGCGCTGGCGGATTGCAGGAGCAGGGGAGAAGATCCGGCGGGAGCAGACCTTTATGTGACATTAGAACCGTGCTGTCATTACGGGAAAACGCCTCCATGTACACAGGCGATCATAGAAGCTGGCATCAGCCATGTGTTTGTCGGGGCGAAAGATATTAATCCACTTGTGGCGGGAGGCGGAATCCGGCAGTTAAGGGAGCAAGGCATCCTGGTGACGGAAGGAGTTTTACAGGAGGAATGTGAGTACCAAAATCGGGTATTTTTTCATTATATCCAGACAAAACTGCCCTATGTGCGGATGAAATATGCGATGACACTGGATGGAAAAATCGCATCGGCATCCGGAAAATCGCAATGGATCACCGGAGAGGCGGCAAGAGAACAGGTACACCGCATGCGGCATGAAATGACCGGAATCATGGTTGGGGCAGGCACGGTAATCGCGGATGATCCAATGTTAAACTGCCGTCTGCCGCAGACAAAAGACCCGGTCAGGATCGTTTGTGATACGACACTGCGGATACCGCTTAAGAGCCGTATCGTGCAGACCGCAGAGGAGCAGAAGACCATCATTGCAACCTGCTGCCAGGATGAAGCAAGGATCAGGGAATATCAGAAATATGCATGCCGGATCATAGTGACAGAGCGTGCGGATGGAAAAGTAGATTTAAAAGAACTGATGCGGCAGCTTGGAGCAGACGGGATCGAGAGTGTATTACTTGAGGGCGGTGCCATGCTGAACTGGTCGGCGTTAGAAGCCGGAATCGTCAATGAGGTGTATGCGTATGTGGCACCGAAACTGTTTGGCGGTGCAGATGCCAAAAGTCCGGTTGCAGGAATGGGCGTGGATCATCCCGATGATGCGTACCATCTGGTCAATCAGAGGATACAGCAGGTGGGGGAGGACATTCTGATCACCGGGGAGCTGAAAAATAAATGAGAGGGAAATAGATACATAAGGTTTGAACATACTGTAAAAAGGCAGGGAGGGGAGGAAATTTGTTTACAGGAATTGTGGAAGAGGTCGGAAGAATCATAACAGCGGACCGGAAAGGCAATTCTGCCAGACTGAAAATAGAGGCAGAAAAAGTATTGGAGGATATCAAAATTGGTGACAGCATTGCCGTCAACGGAATCTGTCTTACCGTGACATCTTTTGGAAAAAACTATTTTACCGCCGATGTAATGCACGAAACGCTGCGGAGGTCATCGATTGGAGAAGCAGCGTCAGGCAGCCCGGTGAATCTGGAGCGCGCGATGGCGGCGAACGGCAGATTTGGCGGTCACATCGTGACAGGACATATTGACGGAACCGGAACGATCTGTGAAGTCATATCAGATGAGATCGCGATTTATTATTCCATTAAAGCGCCTGAGAAGATCATGCACTACATTGTTGAAAAGGGTTCTGTCGCAGTGGATGGGATCAGCCTTACCATTGCAGAAACGACACAGACCACTTTTATGGTGTCTGTTATCCCGCATACGGCGCAGTGTACGGTTTTGGCTCACAAAAAGGCGGGGGATAAGGTAAATCTGGAAAATGACTGTATCGGGAAGTATATAGAACATTTTTTGAACTGGAAGGAAGAAAAAATAACGGAGAGTAAGATCACGAAGGAGTTTTTATTTTCTAATGGATTTTGAAAACTCAGAAAAATCAAGTGAAAGTTCTTACATGGAAAGGGAGAAGTATAATGAGAGAATTTGATACAGTGGAACAGGCATTAGAAGAATTGAAAAAAGGAAAGATCATTCTTGTGACAGATGATGAAGATCGTGAGAATGAAGGGGATTTTATCTGCGCGGCAGAGTTTGCAACGACAGAAAATCTGAATTTTATGGCAACACATGGAAAAGGACTGATCTGCATGCCGATGTCAAAGGAGATCTGTGAAAAATTAAGACTCCCGCAGATGGTGGCAGACAATACGGATAACCATGAGACCGCATTTACCGTATCGATCGATTATGTCGGCACAACGACTGGAATATCGGCGGAGGAACGCGGTATGACGGCAAGGCATTGCATCAGTGAGGATGCAAAACCGGAAGATTTTCGCAGACCGGGACACATGTTTCCACTGATTGCAAAAAAGAATGGTGTGTTAGAACGTAACGGTCATACAGAAGCAACCGTTGACCTGATGCGTCTTGCCGGATTAAAAGAGTGTGGTTTATGCTGTGAGATTATGCGTGAGGACGGAACAATGATGCGTACAACAGAGCTCATGGAACTGGCAGAAAAGTGGAACATCTGTTTTATCACGATCGCGGCAATTCAGGAGTACCGCAAAAAACATGAGAAACTGGTAGAGTGCGCAGCAGTCGCAAAACTCCCGACAAAATATGGAGAATTTAAAGCGTATGGTTATCAGAATATTTTAAACGGGGAACATCATGTTGCGCTGGTAAAAGGTGAGATCGGAGACGGAGAGGATGTGCTATGCCGTGTACACTCCGAGTGCCTGACGGGAGATGTATTCGGATCTTTGAGGTGTGACTGCGGGGAACAGCTTGCTGCGGCAATGGAACAGATCGAAAAAGAAGGCCGCGGAATCCTGCTTTATATGCGGCAGGAGGGAAGAGGCATCGGATTACTGAACAAGCTGCGCGCCTATACATTGCAGGAGAAAGGAATGGATACGTTAGAGGCGAACCTTGCGCTCGGTTTTGCGGGGGATGAGCGGGAGTATTACATCGGAGCACAGATTTTAAAAGATCTCGGTGTAAAAACGCTGCGGCTTCTGACCAATAACCCGGATAAAGTTTACCAACTGAAAGATTATGGCATGGAGATCAAAGAGCGCGTGCCGATCCAGATGAAGGCGACACCGTATGATCTGTTTTATCTGCGGACAAAACAGGAAAAGATGGGGCATATGCTTCGTTTTGAATAAGAGGATACATATTAAATATCTATGGTGTCAACCTGACACCAACGTTATAAAAAGGAGATTAAAAAATGAACGTTTTAGAAGGAAAATTAACAGGAGCAGAGGACATTAAGATTGGGATTGTGGCAGCGAGGTTTAATGAATTTATCGTGTCAAGGCTGATCGGGGGTGCACTTGACGGGTTGAAGCGTCATGATGTACCGGAGGAGCAGATTGATCTGGCATGGGTGCCGGGAGCGTTTGAGATACCGGTGATCGCAGAGAAGATGGCGGCAAGTGGAAAGTATGATGCAGTGATCTGCCTTGGGGCAGTGATACGCGGGGCAACGAGCCATTATGATTATGTGTGCAATGAAGTTTCCAAAGGGATTGCAAGCGTTTCCTTACAGAGCAAAATTCCGGTTATGTTTGGCGTTCTCACGACAGATAATATTGAACAGGCAATCGAGCGTGCCGGAAGCAAGGCGGGAAATAAGGGATATGAATGCGCTGTGGGTGCGATTGAGATGGTGAACCTGATGCGTGTGATGAAGAACTAAAGAAGAGACCAGGCGGTGCCAGATGTTTCTGGATTCTAAGCTGCCTTAAAAATGGTTCGTTCCCGGATTCTAATTAAAAGGGAGCATCCCAAAGTTTGTGTAAACCTCCAAACTGATGTAAGATAAAATTACTCAGTTTGGAGGTTATTTTTATGGCAAGAAGAAAAGACAGCCCACAAAAAGCAGCAATGAGAGAAATTTGAAGATTTATCTTTAGAAATCATATCATCAATCACGCCAGTCTGCATCTGATTCCCATTTACATTCCGTAATCTGCATATTTGAAAATGTTGCCTTATATGAGCCTTCTGTCGGGCTGCATGCATATATTCCATAAGTAATTTTTTCTGCACCTTCCCACATATGGAAAATACGCATTTGTCTGAAATTTATGCCATCCTCACTGCATTCAATACAGTAGTCACTGTCCCTTCGTGAAAAACGATACCACATACTTTTAATATCAGAGGATATGTCTGTTGTTGCCCAGTCAGAATATCCATGATTGGTTACAACGCTTCCCAATCGCTGTATTTTTTTATTCTCATATTCTATAGATGCCTTAAACCAATTATCACTATTTAAATACATAGCCACACCACACTGGTCAAAACGACAGGTACTCTCGAATTCTGTTTTAACAATAAAAGAAAAGTACTTGTCCGTTGTTTCAACTTGAAATACTGGAGCATTATCATTTTGAAAACCATAATAAGTGCGTGCCCATAAGTCGGTACCCCTTTCTGTAAGAATTACAACTTTATCCTCACTAATTTGTACCTGCTTTGGTTGACGTATCCATTTAGGATTGTTTTTCAAAAATTCCATCTTTTTTCTCACTTTCTTTTTTATTTTAATAAGCAGCTATATTTAGTGCCTACTTTTCACTGTATTATAATTAGTAATTTTCTTTTGTCTTCTGCAAAGAATGACTCCTATAAGTAGCAACACTGGAAAAATAATTCCTGCCAAAATTCCCATCTTTAGGTTATCCCCAAAAGCTCCTGATACCATTCCAACCAATGTAGGACCTCCTGAACAACCTATATCTCCACCTAATGCCAGCAATGCAAACATGGCTGTTCCCCCTTTGGGCAAAGCTGCTGATGCCTTGCTGAAAGTTCCAGGCCACATGATTCCCACTGAAAGCCCACAGACAGCGCAGGCAATCAGATTTAATAGCGGAATCGAGAATAATGAAATCCCTAAATAGGATAAAATACATAAAAAACTACTATAAATCATAAAGTGTTCCAAATTGATACGGTCACCATACTTACCATAAAACAATCTTGATATTCCCATTAGAACCGCAAATGCCATCGGCCCTGCTAAGTCGCCGGCTGCCTTTGAAATTCCAAGACCTTTTTCTGCAAAAGCAGAGGCCCATTGACTTACTGCTTGCTCACTTGCTCCTGCACATATCATCATAATCAACAAAATCCAAAAAATTTTCATCCGAAACAATTCCTTTAATCCAAGTCCGGTATCTCCATCCTCAAGCAATGGTGCAATGGGAACCTTTGAAAAAACAAAAGCATTTCCAATTGGAATAACCGCCCAAATAATGGCTAATATTTTCCAGTTATCTATACCGACTACATAAAAGAACACTGTTGATATGAGTACAACTCCGGCGTGTCCCCAGCAATAAAAAGAATGCAACAGGCTCATTGCTTTTTCCTTATTGTCGGATGGACAAGCCTCAACAACTGGACTGACTAGGACTTCCAAAAGTCCACCACCTACCGCATAGATCATTACAGCAATCAAAATTCCAATAAAGGAAACTGGTAAAATCTCTGGTAAAACTGTAAGAAGGAATAATCCTGCCGCTGCTAGAACATGAGCTATAATCATTGATATCCGATATCCTATTTTATCAACAAATCTGACAGAAAGAAAATCAACCAGTAGTTGTATCCCAAAATTAAAAGTCACTAACAATGTAATTTGGGAAATTGGAATATGATAGCATTTCTGAAAAAACAAAAAAAGCAGTGGTGTAAAATTATTAACGATAGCTTGTACAATATAACCTACAAAACAGGCTGTAATTGTCTTATTATATTGGCTTTTCATTTTGTCCTCCTCTAATAAATGTGATTATATCGTAAACTTTATATCTAGTCATTGTATAAAATCATATATTTATGGTACAATATAACAAATTTTATTATTTATGAGGAAATATAGCATGGAGACTTTTAAGATAACTACAGATGAAACACTACGAGAAACCATCCAGCATGGCAACAATCGTTATCCATTTGCATACTATCCTGATAATATTTGGAAATTTGACTTCCATCGCATTGACTGGCATTGGCATCATGAATTAGAATTTCTTTATATTGCTGAAGGTACTGCGCTCTGCCTTATAGGTACAAGTAAAATAGAACTACATAAAGGTTGCGGCATATTTATCAATAGCGGTGTCCTGCATCGTTTTGAAGCACAAAGCAGTACATTTGCACCTAATATTGTTTTTTCGCCAATCCTATTAGCACCCGAAAACAGCCTCATTTACGAAAAATATATTCTTCCTGTGATAAGCTCGTCTGTTCCATATCAAGTTTTCAGTCCATCCAACACATTTGGAAAACAGGTGCTACAACTTTTGTCGCAAATTTGTACTATTCAGGAAACTAAGCCGGATAATGAATTATGTACTATACAACTTTTATTTCAGCTTTGGAACATATTGCAAAAAAATATGGACTGGACTTCTGATTCTAACAGTATTCATCGATTAAATCACAAACAAGCAAGATTACAAGCTATGATGCAGTATATTCATGATCACTACATGGAAGAGATTACATTGGAGACGATTGCGGCATCGGCATCTATCAGCAAAAGTGGAGCTTTACACATTTTTCAAACTGGCATCCACTGTTCTCCGGTAGCATATCTAATTCAATACAGACTAGCACAGGCTGCTGAACAACTTTATATCACTCAAAAATCGGTTTCTTCCATTGCAGAAGAAACCGGATTTACAAGTTCCGGCTATTTCTGCCGGAAGTTTAGACAATATTATCATATGAGTCCAAATGAATACAGAAAGAAGAAAACAGAGGAAATTTCTTAATTTCTACTTTCCGTAATCATACAATATTTGGAGATGATGTTGTTTTTCGTTTTATTATCTGTATCAATTATGCTGACAATATACTATTTATGCATCATATTTACAATGTTCAAAAGATAAAAGTATTCTATATGCAAATGGATAGATTTATATATTTAATCTATCTGTTTGCAATTTTAATAATAACTCCTTGTATCCCGCCAGCCTTTCATATACCCGGGAGTTTGACAGTTGAATATTAGAAAATATACTCGCAGGTCGCATAAAA